>Ga0315284_10000611_pt1 | contig 48765 bp, 31 predicted proteins | sample YL17G09_16_MG_FD_203696 | JGI IMG/M metagenome (GOLD analysis project Ga0315284, IMG submission 203696) | Sediment microbial communities from Yellowstone Lake, YNP, Wyoming, USA - YL17G09_16 | ecosystem: Environmental > Aquatic > Freshwater > Lake > Sediment | place: USA: Wyoming | collected...
CATTCCCCAAGCCTGGAAGGTCTGGGAGGTCGCTTCGCCGTTGTGCGCCGCGATGTTATAGCTGAAACTGCCGCCCTGCAGCGGAATGATGATCGGCGTGCCGTAGGGAATCAATGCGACTGTCACGTTCGGCACTCCACCTTGCGGCATGATCTTGGCGCGAATCATGGCGTCCGTGGTTTCGGCATCCCGAGAGATGCTCCAACCCCCCGTAAGCTCGTAGCACTGGCGCGACCCCATTGCCAGCGTAGTATCCATGCCAAGATAGGCGGCCGAATCCTGCATGACCCAGGCCACATAGAAGGCGCCGCTGGTGATGGTGACATTAGCTACGGTTCCGTACCACATATTCCCCGTGGGCGTGGCAATGTTCTGGCTAAAGAGGACGGTTCCGGGCAAACCATTGGGACCATCGTCATCCAGCACCCGAGCAATGAACGGCTGCACACCCCCTGACGTTGTGGAGATAAAATAGCGAATGCTATCCACTACCACTGGGTAGGAAGGCGGCACAAAGCGTTGGCCAAAACCACCATTGCCACCTGTCCAGATCAGGCCTTGATCGACGATTCCATCGTCATACAGCAACGTCCCCGGCACGGTGAGCACGTGGACTTCGCAGTTTTTCTGGTTGTTGAGAGGGTTCATATCCCCCGTCAGATTCACGGTGATGCGCATGATATACTGGGCCGTTGTTACAGGCACCCAGTTGGGCGAGAAATTGACCTGCAGTTCGGCGCCAGGCGCCAGCGGACCCTGAGTTACCGTCTGGTTATAGACGGTGCCGCCGCCGGTCTGCTGAATCGTGCAGTTCACCGTGAAGGAGGCTTCGGTCTGATTGCCGACATTCTTGACCTTGGCGTAAGGCGTCACCGCATTCCCACTGATCACGAAAAATCCTTCGGAATTGGCGTTGCCGCTGGCCCAGGCCGCCAAGTCGTGAGCCTGGTAGGTAGTGGTCGAGGGCGAGTTCCAGTAGATGGCATAGTTGGGGAGCATGTACACATCGTGGGCGCGCTCCAAACCAACCAGCCCATTGACATTCTCGATCCCTATCAGGATGTCGTCGTTCTGGGTTGTACCGGCCTGTGCGCCGTATTGGTAGGTGAAGGCGCTGTCCAGACGGCTCATGATCACCTGGAAGGTGTGCGATCCTCCGAATGACCAAGCAGGAACATTGATCCAGGAAACCACCAAACTGTCGGCGTTGTTCCAACGATAGCACTGGCCTCCCACCGTAAGATCATAGTCCATCGTATAGACAGCCGCGAAATCGTTGGGCACTGCAGCCAGTGGAATGCTGGCTGGAAAGGTTGACGAGATGGGGCCCGGCGTTCCAAATTTCAGGAAGCCATTTGCGCCGATCCAGTACTGGGTGATGTCATACCAGTAGTAATGGAAGGGGAATCCTATGGGGAAGGGACCCACCCAATTATCATCGCCCATGCCGGCAACCAGAGTCCCCGTCACGCTGATGTTTTTCCAGTTGTAAACCGGGCCGCCAGGCTCATTGGAGTCAATCCAGGTGTAGCCGTAGGCGTCCGGGCCGCCGGTGAGGTCTATGCCGGGCGGTTCTACAACCGGCGCCCAAGGCCCCAGTGTCGAGGCGGCGAAGGCCGCTGCCCCTACGCACAAAATCACAAACAAACCGAATGCTAAGCGTCGCATACTTCCCTCCTTTGAGTTTGGTTTTTTGGTGAGAGAGAGCAATCCTGGAGGCAAGCCTAAGCCGCTCTTTTGCACTCCCCCCAGGACTAGTTTTGGTGTAAAATCAGACTTGTTTACTTTAAGCGTTTTAATATACGCAAGATTTAGCGGGAATGCAAGGGATTTTTTGCGCGATGCGGTAAGCCGCGGGAGTGGCCTGGGAGAGCATTATTAGGTCATTTCAAAACGCGCCTGAAAGAAACGCAAGACGGGCGGTTCGTAGAGAAAGCGTAGCCCGCGCAGTTCGTAGCGCCGATCATATAGCCGGGCGATGCCCTCGGCCGCATATTCCAGATGGCTCTGAGTGTAAACTCGCGCGGGAATTGTCAGGCGGACGAGCTCCAACTTCGGCTTGTGGTTTTCGCCGGTCACTTTATCGCGTCCCGCCGATACGATGCCGCGTTCCATGGCGCGCACGCCGGTCTCGACATAGATCGCCGCGGCCAGCGCCTGCGCCGGAAATTGCTCTTGCGGGACATGCGGAAGGAAGGCTCGAGCATCCAAAAATATCGCGTGGCCGCCATGCGGGACCACGTGAGGAATTTTCGCCTCCGTGAGCAAATCACCGAAATAATTGACCTGTTCGACGCGATACCGCATTAACTCATCCGTGGCCACTGATTCGCGAATGCCGACGGCAAACGCGGCCATATCGCGCCCGCTCATGCCGCCGTAGGTGTGCAACCCCTCGTAAATCACCACCTGCCCTTTGGCCTGAGTGTAAAACTCCTCGTCGTTCATGGCCAAAAATCCGCCGATATTCACCAGGCCGTCTTTCTTGCCGGAGCTGGTACAGCCGTCGGTATAGGAGCAGAGTTCCTTGACAATTTGCTTGATGGAGCGTTCTTTATACTCGGGCTCGCGCTGCTGGATGAAGTAGGCGTTCTCCGCCGTGCGGGTGTTGTCGAGCATGATCTTTAAACCATGCTTATCGCAGAAACGCCGCAGCTCGCGCAGGTTCGCCATGGAGATCGGCTGGCCGCCGGCCATGTTGACGCAGGTGGCCGCGCTGACGTAGGGGATGCGATCCGCGCCGACTTCGTCCACGATTTTCTGCAGCTTGTGCAGGTCGAAATTGCCCTTGAAGAGGTGAGGATTGTAAGGGTCGTGAGCCTCGTCAATGATGGCGTCCACGAATGTCCCCCCGACCAATTCTTGGTGCAGCCGCGTGGTGGTGAAATACATATTGCCCGGAATGAAATCGCCCGGCTTGATCAGGAGCTTCGACATGATGTGTTCGGCGGCGCGCCCCTGGTGCGTCGGCACGAAATATTTGTAGCCGTAAACCTCCTGCACGGCCTTTTCCAGGTCATAAAAATTGCGGCTGCCGGCGTAGGCTTCGTCGCCCATTTGCAGCGCCGCCCACTGAGTGTCCGACATGGCGCAGGTGCCGCTGTCGGTCAAGAGGTCAATATAGACGTCTTCGCTGCGCAGCAAAAAGGTGTTGCAGCCAGCGTCTTCGATGGCTTTCTGCCGATAGGAGCGGGTGGTCATCTTGATCGGTTCGACCGTCTTGATGCGAAAGGGTTCGGGGAGATGTTTCATGGGTTTTTCTATTTAACTGAAGGGCGCAGGTGATACCTTTTCCGGGGGACGTTCGTTGGACGAAAAAGGATGCATTCCGGTGCGTTCGACATTTCCGCGTAGGGGTCGGGTTTATCCCGACCCGCCTACCGCCCCGCCCTAAAGGACGGGTCTACGTCTATTAAAAAAGCCCGCTGAAGCGGGCTCATCTTTAGGCGGCCACCGGCCGCCTTTCAATTATCATTCTCCAATCTTCATTCTCCATTCTTCATTTATTTTATCAAGACCAACTTTTCCACCGCCACATACTCCGCCGCCTCCGGCCACCTTTCCCCCTCCCCTTCTTATTTCCCTTGACTTTCACGACTTTTTTGGGTATATTGATGGTAGAACCAAATTTGGAATCGCACCAGGAAAAACATCGGAGGCCCCATGAAAACAGCTCGACTCCTCAGCGTCACGCTTTGCGCCATCTCGTTCGCCGCGATGACCTTCCCTGCGCCTGCCTTCGCGCAAGAGATCCTCTGGTGGCACCAACTCAGCGCCCCTTCCTTCGGATCATCGGCTACCGGCGATATTGACGGAGACGGCCATCTCGAAATCGTTTTCGGGACCTACTTCAACGACGAGCACGTCTACGCCCTGAACGCCGAAGACGGATCGCTCTTGTGGTCGTTCGACACCGGCGGCTGCAATGACGCTTCGCCGGTGATCTACGACGTGGATCAGGACGGAGCTCTGGAGGTCGTCATCCCGGCCTCGTCGCCCTGCATGGTGTATTGCTTCAACGGAGCGACCGGCGCGGTCGAATGGTCTATTTCCACGGGATCTCCGAATTGCATTGACTCACCGCCCGCCGTGGCCGACGTGGACAATGACGGCCGCCCCGAAATCATTCTGGGGACGTTCTACGGCCACGTCTTCGCCTTAAACGGCGAAAACGGCAGCACCGTCTGGGTGGCCAATCTGGGAACAAACAGCTACATTCAATCTGATCCGGCAATTCTGGACTGCGACGCGGACGGCCAGTTGGACGTGGTGGTGGCGCAGTGGGCGGGGGATGAACGGATTTACGCTCTGAAAGGAAATGACGGGACGGTGCTCTGGTTTTCCGATCTACCGGAAGATTACATGTACCACGGAGCTTCCTTCGCCGATATAGACGAAGACAATCTCCCCGAACTCGTCATCGGGAGCTACGACGGCGATCTCTACGTCCTGAACGCCGAAAACGGCAGCCTGGCCTGGGAATACACCGGCGTCCTATACGTCGGTGCGCCGACCTGCATCGCGGATCTGAACCGCGATGGGCACCTGGAAATCGTCATGGCCTACTCCAACAGCGTGAAGGTCTTGTCTCATACCGGTGCGGCTCTATGGACCTGCACCACCGGCGGCAGCGTCTTTCGCGGAGCGGCCATCGCCGATATCAATAATGATCTGATTCCCGACGTGGTATTCGGTTCGGACGACGGCATCCTGCGCGCGCTGCGCGGCAGCGACGGAGCGGTGATTTGGACCATCAACCTCGAGGCTCATTATGGCCGCACTTTCGACATGGATCACGCTCCGGTCATCGCGGATTTCAATGAGGACGATTCGCTGGACGTGTTCATCATCGGCGGATATGGATCTTCATCTCAGCCGACCCAAAACCACGGTCGCGCTTATGCTCTGACCGCCGGAGCGGGTAACGGCCCGGGATGGCCGATGTTCCGCCACGACGAGCAGCACAGCGGCGTCTTTCTGCCGGAACCTCATGACATCTCCATTTCAATCTCGCCCCTCAGCCCGCCGATCATCATTCCGGCCAATGGCGGCAGTTTCAGCTTTAATGCCGTCCTGAACAATGCCGAATCCAATCCCGTCAACTTCTTCACCTGGATCCTGGTGAAGCTGCCGTCGGGGTCCTGGTACGGGCCGGTCTTGGGGCCGGTCAATCTGACATTGCCGGCGGGAGGCACCCTGACCCGCCTGCGAACCCAATCCGTTCCCGGCAGCGCTCCGGCGGGAAATTACACCTACTGCGCCTACGTCGGCCCCGGTTTCGCGGCGAAATGGGACAGCTCGAGTTTTACTTTCGAAAAGCTGGGATTTGGGGGTTGGGGTTTAGGGATTAGTGAATGGGAGAATGACGGGGAGGCGTTTGATGGGCACGAGGGCGCATGCAATGCGCCCCTACAGGATGCCCTGCCCGCCGAGTTTGCGGTGGGGGGATGCTATCCAAATCCCTTCAATGCCGAGACGGTCATCCCCCTGGAACTGCCGCAGAGGTCGAAGGTGCAGGTCGAACTGTTCAACCTGCGCGGCCAGAACTTGGGCACAATTCACGAGGGGATAGAAAATGCGGGCTGGCCGAAGATTCGCTTCAATGCCTCGGCCTTGGCCTCGGGAGTGTACTTCTATCGCGTCACTGCCGAAGGCCAGGAGCGCGATGGGAGGTTCACCAGTGTCGGCAAGATGCTGCTGCTGAAGTAAGAGAAGCTATGCGGGGCGGGGATTTCCCCTGCCCCGCTGCCATAAAGAATCGCTCTGGTGTAACGGAATTCGCTTGACTTTGGCCATAGAATGTGTTATATTTAGAAGAGTTGCCTAAGCAAAGGACTTATGCGTAGAATCGCCTGGCTAATACTACTACTGCCTGCCTTGCTTCGGGCCCAGGAATTCCGATTCCAGCAGGAGCTGGACAGCATTCCGGTGGTGATCTCCGGCTGGCAGCCGTTCCAGCCTTGGGCAGGGGGAGATATGGAGACGGTTCCGTCGTTCTGCGACATTGACGCCGATGGTGACTTCGATATTTTTGTCGGAAATATAGGGGGGCGAGTCTCCTTTTATGAAAACTCTGGAACCGTAATGGATCCATATTTCCAACTTGTCACCAGTTTGTATGCTGGTATCGAATTGGGAGGTCCCTCTCATCCCTTTGCAGGAAGATCGTCCCCGGAATTTCGGGATATTGACAGCGATGGAGATTATGACCTCTTTTCTGGTGATGGAATTGGGCTTCTGCATTATTGGCAAAATGTCGGCACACCGTCAAATGCGGCTTTCCAGTTGATTTCAGATACCCTGCAAGGTATTGACGTGACCGGTTATAGCAAGATGAGCTTTGCAGACCTGGATGCCGACGGGGATATGGACATCCTGATTGGCACGTACCAAGGCGATATCTGGCATTACCAGAATACGGGAAGCGCCACGGTGTTTGATTTTGTCCTTCAGACTACACAATTTAATGGCATTGACGTGGGCTCAAATGCATCCCCAGCGCTTATTGACATTGATCAGGACAATGATCTGGACCTTTTTATCGGCGAGCGCTACGGTCAGATCTGGTATTACCGCAATGACGGCGATTCGGCCAACTACAATTTCACCTATGTGACCAATTTCTTTGATAGCATTGATGTGGGCGATTATGCTTCGCCCGAATTCGCCGATATTGACGGCGATGGCGATTATGATCTCTTCGTGGGTCGGGAGCCGGATGCTTCGCTGGCCGGGCCGGGGGACATCTTCTTCTACGAAAACATCGGCACGCCCCAGGAGGCCCAATTTCAGCTGAATGCGACCAACTATTTGAGTTTAGATGAGGGCGATTTGGCCATGCTCGATTTGATAGATATTGATGCGGATGGCGACCAGGATTTATTCATCACGGCTCGGGATTCGTTGCGCTTTTATCGCAATATGGGCAGCGCTCAATCGCCCAGTTTCGTGCGGGAAATCGCCGGGTATCAGGGCATTTACGCCAACGACCCGTCGCCCTTTTTCTGCGACATTGACGCCGACAGCGATTATGACCTGTTCTGCGGATCAGGCGCCATTCCCGGGCCTCCTGGGCTGTATCTATTTCTCAATCAAGGCACACCCAGAAATCCCAATTTTGTGCTATACTCCGATAATTATGTGCCGGGGAGCTTCTTCGTCTACATCATTCCTGCTCTGGCGGACATCGACGGCGATGGAGATTTGGATTTATTCATCTGCGATCAGGAGAACATATTCGCCTATTATGAAAACCAGGGAACCGCACAGTGGCCTAATTTTGTGCTGCAAAACTCCAATTGGCAAGGCATCAATCCTGGCGGACTGCAGCGCCCCTTTCGCTTTTGGGATATTGATGAGGATGGGGATCTGGATCTGCTCATAAATGAGCGTTATTATACTACCATCCAGCTTTATTTGAATGTGGGCACACCCACCAATCCCCAGATGGTCTTGCAGCCGACGGGTGTTTTAGCGGGCTTTGATTTTGCTGTTTCAGGCAATGCCCCCTTCGGTTTTGACATAGTGGATATTGACGGCGATGGAGATGGGGATTACTTTGGCGGCACGGGGGCAGGCGGGGCTACATTCTTCCGCAATGTTACCGGAGATACGTCCGCCGTTGGCCCGCCGCCAATTCAGCGCCACCCTCGTGCCGGGCTGCAAATCTCGCTGGGGCCCAATCCGGCAAATCCCTTTGTAGTTGCGAGTTTCGAGTTGCGAGTTGCGAGCAATATGTCTCTGGAAGTTTACGATCTACTCGGAAGAAAAGTCGCCGAGCTGGCGTCGGGCTTTCATCTGCCGGGGGAATATCGGTATTTGTGGGATGCAGGAAATCGCGCGGCAGGGATGTACTTTGTGCGGCTCAGGGCGGGGGAGGAGAAACGATTTGAGAAGCTAGTGCTTCTCAAATAATTGCCCCGAAGGGGTGGCTTCGCCACAAATTTCAAATGTAGGGGCGCACTGCGTGCGCCCGAATCTGCGACATCCAAAAATCAGCGGGAATCAGCGGTTCAGAAAAATTTAGCCCGCTTTAGCGGGCTTTTTCGGTAGATGTAGCCCCGTCCTTGAGGGCGGGGCGAGGGGCGGCGCGCCAGAGCTTTTCTGGGCCGTCACGGTCCCCACCGTGACGGAAATACAACTTCTCGCCTCTCCGGCAACTTCTCTTCCCGATTGAGTGTCGAGTTCTCGCCCCTGCCTGCCGTCGGGCCTTTATCTCCTGCGGTTGGCGGCGGGAGGAAGCCCCTTTTTCGCCAATCCGCCCAAATTTGCCTTGACTCTGGCTCGTCAATTAGTTATATTGATGTGATTATGAAAATGTGAACGAATAGAAGCCGATTGAATCAACTCGGAGGAATCATGCGCAAAGTTATGGGCTTGATTTTGACCCTCAGCATGCTGCTCGCGCTGGCCAGTTTGGCTTTGGCCTACCCGCGCACCGTGCTGGTTGAAAACTTCACCAACTGGGGCTGACCCTACTGTGTGTCGAGCGACCCCGCTCTTCATACAGCCCTGCTGAATGTAGGGACTCCCAACAACGCTTTTGACATCGCCTACCACATGTGGTGGCCCAGCCCCACCGATCCGTTCTATCTGGCCAACACGGTGGACAACACGGCGCGGCAGAGCTACTACGGTGTCACCGGTACGCCGACGATGAAGTGCGACGGCACGACGGCCGCCTGGACCTCGATCCAGTCCATTATCCAGAGCCGAATGGCGGTAACATCGCCCATCTGGCTCGATGAATTGATCAATGTCAGCGTCAACAGCATCACGGTGACGATGAAGGCCGTTTCAACAGTTGCGATTACGAACAATACCGTCATCCACGCCGTTCTGCTGGATCGGTATTCGTATCTGCCGAGTTCGCCCAACGGCCAGCCGCACCATTACCACGCCATGCTGGACATGGCGCCCTCGGGCTCGGGGCAGACCTTCACGGCCACGGCGGGCGATACGATGACCTACACGGCCACCTTCCCGCTGAATCCATCCTGGAGCATCAGCAACCTGGACGTGGCTTGCTTCGTGCAGAATAATACCTCCAAGGAAGTCTTGCAGTCGCGTTGCGAGATGGTTCCGGTGAACATCCCCGGTCTGTCCTATCAGAGCTATACGCTGCAAGACAACGGCAACAACGACGGCCGTGCCGAGCCGGGTGAATGGCCCTCCATGTTCATCACGCTGAGCAACCAGCCAACCTATCAGACGGCCACCAATGTCGTGGGGACGATGACCACCAGCGATCCCTCGCTGACCATCACCACGGGGACGGTCAGTTTCCCGAATATCCCCAGCGGCGGAACCGGCACCAATGTCAATCCCTTCCGCTTCCAGGTGAGCCCGTCGGCAATACCCCACCTGTCATCTCTGCATCTGCATGTGGTGGCGGATCCCGGCCAAACGACCTACGACGTGGACATCCCCATCTATATTGGCTGGCCCAATGTGCTGCTGGTGGACGACGACGAGGGCAGCATCTTCGAAACCTACTACCAGCCGGTGCTGGACAGCCTCGACCTGAGCTACGAGAATTGGAGCACCAGCACTCAGGGAACGCCCTCGGCTACCGGAGTCGCAGGCTATGATATGATCGTCTGGTTCACGGGCTTCGGTTCGACGAATGCCTTAACCACCGCTGAGCAGACTTTCATCCAGACCTACCTGAATAATGGCGGTAAGCTCTTCCTGAACGGGCAGAACATCGCGGCCGTTCTGAACACGTCAGCGCCAACCTTCCTGCACGACGTTTTGCATGCCAACTTCACCATCGCCAATACGACGGTGAAAATCCTGAACGGCGTGGCGGGAAATCCGGTGGGCAACGGATTCACACTGAACTGCAATCCCGGCGGCACGGGATCAGGATCATGCACCTCGCCGGACGGCATCACCGTAATCGCTCCTGCCAGCGAAGCTTTCATTTACAGCGGTTTGACTCACCGCGGCGGACTGACCTATGAAGGACCCGCCGGACAGAAGCTGGTGTTCTTCTCCTTCCCCTACGAAGCCATCAGCGGTCAGAGCAGCTCGGCGACGCGCTGGCAGGTCATGGACGCCATCCAGGATTTCCTGATGCCGCCCTCGGCCTATCCCAACGTGAACATCACCTTGACGCCGATCAATCCCCCCATCCAGATTCCGGCCCACGGCGGCAGTTTCAACTTCGATGCTTCCGTGACGAATGGCGAGAGCAGCGCTCAGACCTTCCAGGTCTGGATCATGGCGCAGTTGCCGAATCTCTCTTGGTATGGTCCGGCTCTGGGCCCGCTAACGCTGACCCTGCCGCCGTCGTTTACGTTGACCCGCGTGCGCACGCAAACCGTCCCGGCCAGCGCTCCGGCAGGTCTCTACACCTATCGCGGCTACGTCGGAACGTATAACACCGCCAAGTGGGACAGCTCGAGCTTCACTTTCACGAAGCTCGCCACCGGAGATGGCAATGCGGTGGGAGAATGGGCCAACACCGGCCAGAGCTTCGATCTGAAATCCATGGAGATGGGCCAGACGCCCGCTCAGTTCGAGCTGTTGGGCGCCTATCCCAATCCATTCAACCCCACCACGACCATCCGCTACGCGCTGGCGGAAGCAGGGCAGGTCGAGCTTACGGTTTATGATCTGTCCGGCAAGGTCGCGGCGACATTGGCGAATGGCTGGAGTGACGCAGGTGAGCATCAGGCCATTTTCGATGGCACGGGCCTGGCTTCCGGCATCTACCTGTACAGGTTGCAGGTGGGAGCGCTCGAGGCTGGCGGGAAGATGGTGTTGATGAAGTAAGAAATAAGAACGAAGAACTAATAAGTGAGGGGCGTCCGCCGCGGTGGACGCCCCTTATGTTTTGCTGAGAGCTAATAGCTGAATGCTGACAGCTATTTGATCAGTATCATCTTTTTAACGGCGGTAAAGCTGCCGGCCTCCACACGGCAGAAGTAAATGCCCGACGGGAGCTTTGAAGCATCCCAGGTGACCTGGTGGTAGCCGGCCGGACGCTCGCCGTTGACCAGCGTGCCCACCAACCTTCCGGCGAGATCGAAGACGTCAAGTTTGACTCGGCCCGCCTGCGGCAGGGCGAAGCGGATGACGGTGGCATAATTAAACGGATTGGGCGCGTTCTGATACAGGCGATATGCTACCGGCAAGTCTGGAATGGAGCCAGTGCCTGGCTCGCTACCAGCCATGCCCCATAAATTTGCAATGATTTTATAGTATTCCGCCAGATTCCCTGGATTAAGGGGTGGGATTCTGCCTTCGTAGCCAGTTTCACCAAATCCGCATGCGCCCTGGCCGCCACCAAGTTCTGCCAGAAGATAGGCCATGCCTGCGTCGATAACCGCCAGAATTGAGTCTTGCAGGGGCGGGCTCGAAAGCAGAATGTCCTCGCAATCGGAAATTGCCTCGAAATATTCCGCAGCATGGATTTTGGTGCTAATGCTGCTAAGGAATGCCCGCGAGCAGAACTCTTCATTTAGGGGTAAATTTGAGAGACTGACGAAGTATTCTGCGAACTCATCAAGATCACAGCCGCCTTCAACGGCGCAATCGCTAATTCTTCCCAGCGAAGCCAGGGCAAGCAAGCTATCAGGAAAATTTTCAGCAATGGATTGAAAGACTCCGATTGCCGCCTGAAAGGAGCCTTGCTGCTCCAATTGGCAGGCTTGGCTGAAAAGCATCTGCAGCGTATCCTCCTCAAGCGAACATAAACCATCACCCCCGGGTGGTGGGTTATTGAATTCCAGATCGAAGGGATTGTAGATGTATTGTACACTGGAAGGGTAGAACTGGGTGCTTTGTGGGTTTGCGGTGCCCCAGAAGTTTCTCCGGATGTTTCTGTGTCCGGATGGATTGGGCGAGTTATCATAGATCAGAATGGTTGAGTTTGAGGATTGGTTGACCGCGTTGTTGTGCCCTAGGTCCATTAAAGGGAAGGAGTGTATCACGTAAATTGGGTAATGAACGGCGACCAGCGTACTCATGGTATTTATGCCGCCCGTTTCAGCGGGCTGATTCATGATGGGAAAGCTCCCATCCGTAGCGATGAGCTGTTTGCCAGAATTATACTCGATGTAATTGTATTCCATGCGCGGCGAGCACATATCAAGATAAAGTCCGCCGTAGTAGGAGGAGCTGCCATTGTCACGAATGAAGTTCCTGACCAATTCAACCCCGGAACAATTAAACAGGGCTATTCCGCCGGCGAGGTTTTCATGCACCGTATTCCATGCAATGTCAATATTCAGCGAACTGTAGGCCTGCAAGCCAATTATGGAGGAGTTTTCGATGGTGCAATGGGAGATGGACACGTCGCCCGCACTGAAAATCACAATGCCATCGGCATTGCACGATAGGGTGCAGTGGGACATGTCGAACGAACCGCCGACGCTGTTCAAGGCTGTGTTGGCGCCGGAAATGGTGCAGAAATCGAATTGGGCGTCCCCTTGCCCGGTCCCAAACAGCTCGATCCCGATCCAATTTAATGTCGGATTGCGGCGCTGAAAGACAATGGGCTGGCTTGAAGTGCCTTGAGCGATCAGTTGCCCGCCCGCCTCAACCCGGATTCTGCCGCCCTGTTCAAAGGAGATGACAGAGCCGGGCGAAATTGTCAGAGTGAAGCCATCCGGCACGATGACATCGCCACCCACAACTACATCTGTGCCGGACCAGGTGGCGTTTGTGGTTTGGGGATAAATGGTATGGCTGGGGAGGGGGAGAAGGCCCAAAGTTCCTTCCCAGTAATTGCGATAGAGATCACACTTGATCCAGTCCTCCTCATCATCCGAGGTAATTTCCTTCAGGGCAGTTCCATCTTGATAGAATCCCTCCCACAATGCCCCATACCCGCAACTGCGCGAATCGTGAATAAACAAATCCGCATATGTGGGCAGCAAGTGATTTCTTCCCGTGGCCCCGGGGAAGACGCAACCTTCCGGTTGCGCGCCCAATCCCGTGCCGTTATTAGCCATCTGCAGATGCAAATAACTGTGGTTTCCTCCTGGGCTTGGCAGATTCTTTTGCTGCCACACCAGTAAATTATTTTCTGGATTTGGCGGGGAATATTCATCAGGATTTCCCGGGGCGAATTTATTGAAGGCGACGTAGCGCCGGTTCTCAAAGACGAAATAATCCTGGTAAGGATTGCTGGGCTGTGTGCCTGCCACCATGTAGATGTTGGGCGTGTTGTAGGTCTCATCGTAGGTCATCGTGAAATTCATCTGGTTAGAATTAATCACGGTCGGAGTCACCCAATTCTTTTCGATTAGAAGCACAGGATCCGGATGTGTCGGACAGGAACAGGTATATCCCAGACCGCCACAGGTGCCGCTTTCCATCAGATCCCATTCGTGCGTGGGTGTTATATGCCCCCATCCAAATATGCCATGTCCCGCCTCATGGCAGTACTCGCCGATATTGGTGAAGAGCCACTCATAAGGTTCAAACTGGGTCTGGAAATACTTATTCCAGAGCTGTGGATTATTAAACCAGGTGCCCCACCAACTCCATTTTTCGTGGCATGTAAAGCCTCCGATGATATCTAACCCATATTGATTGTAGAATGCCGAAGGCATGCCCAAGCCGCCAACCGGTCCAATGAGATGCCATCCGAGCCCAGGCTCATAGTACCAATTGTTCCCTGCGCCAACGATGCAGATATATTGGGTATTTATCGGAATCATGCCCTCTTCGGCGCAATAATCCACCGCCCAATTCCAGACTGTGCCATTCATAGAATAATTCTGCCCCGCGCATTCATTGGGCAGGTTGTTGGGATAACTAAGCCATTGGGGAACGCCCCCTACGATATTATTGATTATCGTAGTATACATGGTCGCATTGCCGCGTGATACCTCTGTCCAGTAATCTCGCTGACTGCCAAAAACGGGATCCCCATCAGGTGACGTTATTGATGGATTTAGTTCTGTGTAGTACGTTCCGATTGAATTAAAGTGCTCGTAGTATTGAGCGAAGGTATATTCTGGACTAGTGTTGTGCAAGCACTGCCGATGATTTGGCCCCACATCAGGAAACTCGACCAGAATCACCCCCAGGTAAATATCATCTCGAGACAGAGAGGCCCAATATTCCTGACTTTGGTCTTCGCATAGCTGATTAAAGGAATCAATCTGGGCGTTGATGATCGAAAGGATCGGGTCTGTACGCCGCAGGTGCTTTTCAATCCCTACCGGGGCATCAATCCCAACTTTGTAACTGCTAGGAGCGTAATCCCCATTTATATCCAGCACCGAGTAGTACCAGTATCCGTCTGCCGCTTTGTCGATAATTGAATATCCATCTGCCGTTTCATGCTCCCATGTAAATTCATTTCCCCACGCACGCGATTGGAAGGTCACGGCGTTGGGCTGGGAATGCTCCATCAGGCCGGAATCAAATGAGACGGCCGGGAGCATTCTGGGGAGTGCCCACAAGATCGTGGCAATCATTGCCACGGGCAGCCAAATTTTACCTTTGCGGATCATAAATCCTCCTTGTTTTAATTAAGGACGTTACTTTAAGTAGATGAACCTGGCGTACCAGGATTCTCTCGCAGTTTGAACGTTCAGCCAATAGATGCTGCTGGGCAAATCCGGCCAGCCCGGCCAAATTGTTCCCATAGGGATGATTGGCCCATCGTGCCGCCGTCCCATAGAAAAGACAACCTGGCCCTGCACATTACAAAGCCGGATTTGGAAGTATTCACCGGGAGATATGGCTGCTGGAAGCTGCAGCTTGCTTTGCGAGTTGACAGGATTCGGAAAGAGGGTTATGAATTGCTGCGGCAAAGGCTTAGGATTATTTTGGGGGAAAATCCCCACGACACCAAGCTCGCCCCAGGTGTTCACCAGGGCAGCACAGATTAGTTGTCCGTATGTTGGATCTATCTCCATCCAGGTGTATATACCCCCGCCAGAGCCGTTGCTGTCCAGGCGGAGGTAAAAAACTGATTGATTAGCATTGATTTGCACGCCTTCCTCCGGCCAGAGCCTAATCCCATCATAGTCCATCTTCTGGGCATAAAGCCGGTAAGGAGGCAGACCTGTCAGACTCTGCCGGGTGAAAAACAGCAGGCCGGTGCCGTTGGCATCCGCCATCACAACTTCGCCCTGAAAACCGGTTGTCGAGAAAATATCCTTAGGTTCCGGCCACTGGATGTTGCCTTGATAATCCAACTTTTGCAATTTTGAAGGGCCATAGTTTAATGTATCTGGTGTCCAGCCGATATAGGCATAGGGATAGTGACATTGTATATCTTTATACCAATTGATCTCCGCAAGAAATATCCCCCCAGGTCCCCAAATGGCCGTTCCCTGTGAATCAATGCGGTTTGCATACAGCCTGTAAGGATTAATTCCACCCATGTATTTTCGATAGATCTCCACAAAACCCCCGGTGCCATCCAGGGCCATTTGCGTGAAATAACCTAAATCGGGAATGATCACGCCGGAACTGCCCCATAGCGCAGTGCCATCCGGCAGAAACTTGTAGCCACGCAGCGTATCACCTCGGCAGGATATATAACTAGCGATTCTATCAGCGTCCATGGTCAAGTCATACGGCGCGGGATATGCGATTCCCTCCGGATAGAAGGGCGTTCCTTCATCTCCCATTAGCCGTTCACCCTGCGGGCCGAAGCGCTGAATGCGGCAATCGCTAATATCTCCATAGGCCATATAGGCGCCGCCCATGCTATCGGCTTTCATCACGAAATACTCCTGCTCAGCAATTCGGCCGGAGGCATTAGAAGAAACGTTCCAATATATCGTATCTCCATTGGCGTCCAGATGATAAACGGAAAGGCGGCCGTACCATTCCCCGCCCTGGTAGCAGTCTTCCATGACTCCGATGATGGCGCCGCCCTCTCCATCCGTCACCACATGAAAATCAAAAACGACCTCGCCAGTACCGCAGTCCAGATGCAGCGGCACGGGATACTGCAAGTAGCCGTCTTGGTCAATCCTTTGGACGTAGCAATCCGAAAGATAACCTCCGCCGGAGCATTTTATAACCACAAAGGCTCCGTTGGCGCCGTCGGAGACAATCTCGGATCGCAAGCCGGAGCTGACCACTAATCGTTCATCCGGGCTGGTGGGCCATTGGGCCCAGGCGGGCAGCGCCGCTAACAGGGCGGCAATCAGGAGGTAGAGGGTTGGTTTCATGGCAGGGTCCTCGTAGCCTGAAACTACTTTACAATAATGGAGGAAAATGCTGGAGTCAAGATATTTCTTAAGTATTTTTCATAGCAATAGTAGGGGCGCATCCACCGCGGTGGATGCGCCCCTGCGACTCGAACCTCGCAACTCGCCACTCGCAACTATTTCATCAGCACCATTTTCTGGGTCGCGGTGAAGCTGCCGGCCTCCACACGGCAGAAGTAGATGCCCGACGGGAGCTTGGAAGCATCCCAGGTGACCTGGTGGACGCCAGCGAGAGACCTCGCGCCAGTAGTCGCGAAAACTGCCGAAGACCTCGCCACCATCGGGAGATGTTCTTAAGAAAGGATACGCTGACAGATAGCAATCCGTTGAAGTCAGCATATCCTCGAAATTTGCGAACGAGTAAAGCGGCTCCTCTGTTTGACCGACCTTCTTGCAGCGCAAAGGTGCGCCATTGTAGCTATCGAAATCTATCAGAATGACGCCGATGACCAGATCGTTGTAAACGGAAGGATGCTGTTGCTGATACTAGGTGTTCTGCTGCCCGCAACTGTAATCAAAATCATCAATAGCCTCCTGGATCTCTGACAGCGCCGGATCGGTGCGGCGCAGATGCTGGGGGATTCCAACGGGCGTATCAATGGCGACCTTCAAATTGCTGGGGATGTAGTCACCAGTGGAATCGAGGATCGCATAGTAGTAATATCCATCGGCTTTACTTTTGGCGATGGTGTATCCGGTGTCAGTTTCGTGCTCCCAAGAAAACTCATCGCCCCAACGGCAGGATTGGAAGGTGACAGCATTCGGTTGCGTCAGGGTGCGCCAACCGCTGTTGTAGAACGCAGCCAATAAAATTGAGGGATAAGCGCAGGCGGCAATGAGCATTACCGCCAGCAGATGCTTTTGAAATTTGCCCGACATGACTTCCTCCATAAATTTTGGAATGACAGATTAGGCTTTCAACGAAGATAGACGATTTTTTTCGACCATGTGTTGCCGCCGCATCTAATTTGCAGCAGATAAACGCCGCTGGTCAGCGGTAAGATAGGGTTTGATGCTTCAAATATTGCCAGAGTCCTCCTTTCTGTTTTTGCATTTTGACGATAAATGGTTCTTCCTAAAATGTCCATTAAACGCAACTCCATAGTCACATTCGGTGGAACAGATGCGGGCAGTGTTAGAATTGATTGCGAATTAGCCGGATTTGGATGGACGCTTGGTTCATCCTTTTGGGGTGCATTGAGTTGCGGATTTTCTGCGATTGCCAGAACCACTCCCATTTGCCCGTCCCGGTTGACCATGGCCGCGCAGGTGCGAAACCACCACGAAGCATCCAGTTCGCTCCAGGCATAGAGCCCCCCTCCGCTGCCATCACCGGCAAATGTATGATATCCGGCTGCTTCGAAAATGGGAGTATTTAGGACCATATCATTTTCCCACAGTCTTTCCCCCATATAGGAATACTTATCCGCGCAGTACAGACCAGTGTCGTTTAATCCCATAAAAAGTAGGCCCGTGTTATCCGCATCCACCATTTTCCCCTCAAAGCCTGACAGAATAGTGATATTCTCCGGCCATACCGGCACTCCGTTGGAATCCAGTTTGCAGAGCTTTGACTGCGTATTTTCTTCCCGGGCGCTGTCCCAGCATACGTAAGTAAAGGGGGGCTTGGACACCAGGTCCAGTTGGAAATACATCTCCCCCAGATCTACTCCGCCGGGCGTCCAGACCCATTGGCCGGCCGAATTCAGACGATAGGCGTAAAGATGAAACAGCCCATCATACCCCCGGTAGGCTCCCACCATCCCTCCGTAACCATCCGGCGCCACCTCCATCCAACTTCCGTACCCCGGCAACAGCATTCCAGGCAATCCCCAGAGCGGATCGCCATCCGAAGAAAATTTGAAGGCGTAACGCAGATATTCGGCCCCTATTGCGCAACCATAGCAGCCTTCTTCATCGGCACTCAGAGCAAAACAGTGCTCGTTATTGGGCGCCGCTCCAATATCGAGAAAAATGCCTTCATCTCCCCAGAGACGTTCTCCACTTGGTCCCAAATGCTGCACGCGGGCATTGTCCACGGCCACACCCATAACCACGTAGACTCCTCCGCTGCCGTCGGGAGCAATATTATAGTCTCCGTAGTTGTTCCAAAAGACCGGCTGCACCGGCGCCACATTCCAGTAGATGACGTTGCCATCGTGGTCAAAGCGGAACAGGCCCACGCGAGTGGAATCGTAAATCTGCCGCTCGTAGCGCACGGCAGCAATCGCGCCGCCCTGGCCGTCGGGGATAAAGCGGTAGATGGTGGTTTGCTCACCCCAGCCGATATCCAAATTGAGGGGAGAGGGAAAAACCGGATAGCCTTCCCGATCCAACTTCTGCAAGCCGTACATGGAAAGGCCATTCAGCAGGATAAAGGCGCCACCGTCACCGTCGGAGACCAGGAGCTGGCTTGCGGCGCTGGCAACGTAGAGGCGTTGATCCGGGCTGGTGGGCCATTGGGCCTGGGCGAGCAGCGCCGCCAATAGGGCGGCAAGGAGGAGATATGGGGTGGGTTTCATGGCAAGGTCCTCGCAGAATTAACAATCTAATTAATAATTTTGAGCGAAACAAGACATATTTTCGGTTTGTCATTGAAAACTGCAAGGGCGCGGCACGCCGCGCCCCTACATCTCGAAACTTGCAGCTCGCAGCTCGAAGCTACTTGACTAGCATCATCTTCTTCACCTCGCTGTGGCCGTTGGCTTGGAGGCGATAGAAGTACATGCCGGAGGGCAGATTCGTGGCGTCGAAGGTAAGCTCCTGCACGCCCGCCGAACGCACGCCGTTGACCAGATTGGCGACCAGGCGTCCCCGCACGTCATACACCGCCAACTGCACATGGCTCAGGTAGGGCAGCTCGTAGCGGATCGTGGTGGTAGGGTTGAAGGGGTTGGGGTAGTTTTGCTCCAAGCTGAAGGTCTGCGGGAGGAGCAGATCGGCCGCATAGCCTTCGAAGGCGTCGCCGCTGTTGGCCAGATCATAAACCCAGGGGCCGCTGTCGCCGGCTGAAGACTTGGTGAAGGGGAAGGAGCTGCTGTCCAACGGCGCAGATGGATAGGTGCCCACATAGCCGATGTATTCGTAGTTGCCGGCCGGGTAGGTTCGAGGGATGCTCTGCGATCGCTGACGCACAATCGCCCCTCCGGGATTCAGATTCAGCAGCACCGGGCCCAGCGCGGGGCCGGCATAAGATCCGCTCGGCATGTGAATCATGATCCAGCCCCAGAATTTCAGCGGCAGGGTGCAGTCGTTGGTAATCTCCACATTGAAACTAAAGCTGCCGCCGTTGGCCGGAATAATGATGGGCGGATTGACCGGCGTCATGGTAATATTCTCGCCACCGGGAGGCAGCACGTTGAAGCGGTGCGCTCCGGGAGCGCCGATATAGGGGTGATTTTCCACGCGTCCGGAATCATCTTCGGCGTGGATGTAGTAGGAAACCTGCGTGTTATTCGTCTGAGCCGGGATGACCGCCGTGAAGGAGTCCACACCCGCCGAAACCATCGCCACCGTATTCCAAGATCCGGCTCCGGCTCTCCAGTTGATCACCGGCGTGCCGTTGATGAAGGGACGGTTGCTGTAGGCATGAATTTTCGCGCCGACGGTGTAGCTCTGCCCCGCATTGACGGCGTCAAACAAGGGCCGATGCACGATGCGCAGCATGTAACGGTCAGTCATGCCCATGGCGCGGCAGTGAATGGCGTCATCCGAAACCCAGCTTCCCGTCCAGCCCTGGACGTCATAGCCGGGGAGGGCCTGCTGGTGGGTCGCCATGGCGGCGGCATCCAGGGAATTATTGAACAGCGGCACGAAGTATTTATTGTCCAGGAAAAGTCCGTTGGTATAGGGCGTGCTGGATTGGCAATCCACGCGAATGACCTCGTAGGGCTTGCCGTAGGAACTCACCTGACTTTGGAAGAAGGCCACATTGGCTTCAAGCTGCGTGTTCACGGGGCTCAGGCGCTTCACAATTAAGCGGCCCGGGTCCAGCATCTTCGCCCAGCAGTCAATATGGTGGATGCCGCCTGTCAGAATGTCCGGGACGACGACATAGTCATTGCCGGTGTACTGGTAGATGTAGTTATCCACCTGCGCCGGCGTCAGGCTGGAGTTCTCATTGTACACCAAATTCGTGGACATCGCGATGCCCATGCCGTCGGACATGTAATTGCCGCCGGTGTGAATCAGCGGCAGACCGTATACCGGAATGTTCAGCGTATCGCCCAAGACCCAGGGGATCATATTGTCATCGGGCCGCGTGGGGCGATTGTAGATATGGTCAGTGATGCCCTGCACATTGTTGCCCGTAAAGATATACCAGGGGCCATAATCGCGCGTCCAGAAACTGTTGTTGGGAGCGATCAGGAAGGTGCAATGAGAGAGGTTGACGCCGCCCGACTGGTACTGGCTGATGACCGTGTTCATGGCCGAAACCGATGAGACGATGGTCTTGACCTCGACGTCCTGCGACATCTCGGCGATCAAGCTCATGGGCAGGCCGAAGGGGTAGCGAATGAGCACGCCGGACATGGGCTCCCATTCACCGGGATTGCATACCGGTGCCGGTGGGGGGTCATCCGTGGGTGGATAATGAAACGGGAACAGATGTTCATTGGCTTTTTCCCAATCGTTTGGGCCGATGGGAAGCTCATAATTGGGATCGTCGTGCCAGGGTGGAATGGGGGGCGTTACAGCATCTTCAGCGTACGCCCAGCCAATGCCCAGGATCACGGCAAGGGCGAGAGCCGCCGGAACAAAGCGATAGCAAGTTCGAAGCATGACAAAACCTCCGGAATGGATGGTTAGGGGCGCGGGCTATTTTTATCACAATATAGGGAAGAATTGGGCTGAAATCAAGAGGATTCTTGGGGGAATGCCTTTTTTGATGATGATGAGGAACACAAGACGGTAGCAGGCAAATCTGCGCTATGAAAAATACTTCAAATTTCGCTTGATTTATCAATAATGAGAACCAATTCTCCTTAATACGCCGAGGAGATGAAAAAATGTCAAAAAAGAAGACGTTCTTCCTTCTGAGCTATTGGTCCATCCTGGCCGCCTGCGCCCAAGCTCAACCTCCCCCATCGTTAAATATAGCATGCACTTTTTTCAATCCCGAGCATCCCGAATTGATTAGAAACGTCTATCAAAATATGGGCTACCACGTGTATGCGGATTACTGGAATTATGCTCCTCCGGAGGGCACCATGACAACCGCTTGCTGGAGCATTAAGAGCACCGGCCCGGATCCGGTTTATCCCACATTCAATCAGTTCGTACTGATCATGGATAGCAGCCGCCATGAGGAACATAATGGGTTATTTCACGTCTGGGGAGCGCAGGATCATGGCATGATTTTCGCGCATCATGGCATCTTTGTCTTCCGATTCGGCATGGTTCACGATCTGCCCTGGGAGCATACCCCGCAGGAGCGATGGGAAAATATGGAGGCCACGGGCTACTATGATGAAGACACCCTGGACTTCGACTGGGACGTGCCGGATGCTGAGATGCAGATCTCCCAGGCCTGCCCTTGGAACTGGCTGCCCGTCATTGACGGTTACATAGATGGAACCGGCCAACCCAATCACGACGCTTTCAAGGTCACGCTCAAAGCGTTTTTCAGGTCTCAGAATCCGCCGCAGAGCTACAAGCTGCGCTGGGTGCTGAAAAATATCTCTTGGTACACCGGCGCCTGCATGAATTATTATGGCCGTCTGCCCAACGGCGATTCGCTGGCCAGCGACTTAGAAAGAGGCGGCGGGGGCGCCGTGGATCCTCCCGCCTGGTACTTGGCGGATCTGATGATTTTGAACCTATACAATCCTAACTTGACCTGCTGGTATGACACGACTCAGCACGCCTTCTATGGCCAGACCGCAGGAACGATCAACAGCAATGACACAATTTCTGTGGTGGTGAGCTGCTACGACTTCGGCGCGCACGGAGACATTTTCGTTGAGGCGCAGGAGGATTCTGCTTCTATCTTCATGAACCTGACCAAGCACCTGGAAGCGGACGGCCAATATGTCAATTTCACCACCATCCCCCGCGATGAGGACAACACCTACAAGGACTATCTGGCCGACTACTGGGAAGGCCTAAAGCTGCTCGACCCCCATTGCCCGGATACGATTAGGAGCATCTTGCAGATTACGCCCATTCCGGATATTGATGACTACATTCACGGCGTCTTGCCCTGTGAACTTGGAGACTACCTGAACGTATTTGAGGAGTACCGGGGATTTTACTGCCGGGGGGTGCATACCAGGACCTCGCCTTGGGAAAAGGATTTCTTTGTTTGCAGCAATCTCGACACGTTCAAAACTGGACTTGGCTATGCCAATCAAATAGGACCGGGACTTGCGCATTTGATTGACTCCACAGAAATGAGAAATTATTTTGAGCCCAATATAAACCATTGGTCACCTCAAGATGAGCTCGCGAAATCAATCAACTGGTATGCAGATCGAATAGATTCACACGCTAACTGCCCTGCCACTATAGTGTTGGAAAAGCTTGACTGGGCGCCTGGCGACAGCCTCGCCCCAATAGGTCAAACGGGTTATCTATCCGGTTTAGGCTACTCCATACCTAAAACGACAACATGTAGCTACATTTTTGTAAAGCGGATACAGTATCATACACCACCTCGGAGCAATCCAGACTCGCTTGATTTGCCAGCAGATACCCTGTGCTGGCACCATGTAACTGGACATGAAATAGGTCACTCCGTGGATTTTCGAGAAAGCTCCGACACAACCTCAATCATGACCGAGTATCTGAGAAACTTCACAAATCCACCCGACCAATATAGGCAGGCAGATCTGGATTCGTTTCTAGTTAAGCCAATACAGCCGTAAATGGAGGAAGTATGAACCGGCAAAGCAAGAGAAAGAAACATTGCAGTGAAATGGCAGCAACCGCGATTGTCGTGCTGATTCTAAGCGCAATGACTGCTACGGCCAGCAATAAGGGCCTCTATTTTAGGAGTCTGCTGCAGATCAATTACGATTGCGCCGTTCCGCTTTTCATGGTTAACCAAGATGATGCTGTCTACTATGGGTGGCTGAACCTCTCGACCATTTTTCCCCAAATGGAGTTGGTTGGAACATTCACAATCAGAAATCGCTCGGATGATACGCTCAGATTGGCTCCCCAGAATCAGTCCTATCTGCAGTATCTCAAACTTCAATACGCATATCGAGGAGAAAACGGCATCAAAATGGCATTCCCTGTTCAACTTAAGGAAGTTGGTGTTTCTGTTTATGACTCGACAACCCCCTCATACGGCCAAGGCAATAGCCTGCCGCCGCATTGGTTCACGGACGTGAATGCCTCCTGCCTTTGGAATGATTTGGGCACACTTGAACCAAGAGTCATTGAATTTCAATGGGTTTTTGATAATTCAGTAGCTGCCTCTCAGGACAGCACCATCACGCAAGCCTATTATGAGGGGCGAATAGATACTTTTAAAATTCTTTTGAATCCTCAGAATCGCCTGGATTCCATCTATTATTTCAACATGTTGGCAAAGAAGGAATTTGCCGCAGAAAACATGCAGGCGACACTAAGCCTCTGTCAGCAGGCTCTGCGGCTCGATTCCCTTAATTTTAATGCTCTCGAACGAATCACGGATACGCTCTGGAGATTGCGCAGATTCAATGAAGCTGAAACATACGCCCATCGAGATATAAGTATCCTGCAAAATTATTTATCTTCGATTGTCAATCACCTTGGGAAAAGCGAAGTTAGTTACTATCTCTCCAATATGCAACAAAGGCTGCATAAAATTCAGCAGCACGAAGATTGGCAAGCGATTGGATCTCCCAGACAATAGGAAGGCTAGTTATTCAAGGTGCACTTAGATTAAGGGGTCGCCATAAAGGGGCCCTTTCGTTTTTTCTTTGGCATGTTCAATACCACGAGGTTGGCCACTTGGCATCAGGCGGTGGCACAGCAGATTCATCCGCTTGGTATCTGGCGGATCTGATGATCCTGAACCAATACAATCCTAACCTGACCTGCTGGTATGACACGACTCAGCACGCTTTCTATGGTCAGACCGCAGGAACGATCAACAACAACGACACGATTTCCGTGGTGGTGAGCAGCTACGACTTTGGAGCGCACGGGGACATTTTCGTGGAGGCGCAGGAGGATTCTGAGTCCGTCTTCATGAATCTGACCAAGCACCTTGAGGCGGATAGCCAATACGTCAATTTCACCACCATCCCCCGCGATGAGGACAACACCTACAAGGACTATCTGGCCGACTACTGGGAAGGTCTAAAGCTGCTGGGCCCGCGAGGCATAAGGGGCACACCGCCTTGCGCCCTTACCTTTGAACATTTAAACTTTTGAACCTCTTAACTTCAATGACAGGTTGAGCAGTGGGTGGAGTGGCAGCCGGAGCAGCCGCTGGAAGGCGCAGAAGAGACGGTTTTGCCGCCGGAGGTGAACCCGAAAGCGGACATCAGCTTGCGCGGCGAGTTGGTTCCGCACTTGGGGCAGACAATGGCGTGCAAATCCACCGAAACGCGGACCAATTCGTCAAATTTATTTTCGCACCGGGTGCACTGGAATTCGTAGATGGGCATGTTTGGTCGCTGGCTATGGTGTTATTCAAATATAGCAAAAACCATCGCCGGAGTCAAGATCAGATAAGTGATTTTGTTTGGCTCAGTTGGGCTATGGGGTTGACAGCGGCGAGGGATCAACATAAATCAGGTATTCCTGAATCAGACGGCCTCTCGTCTTCAAGAGGTTCAGGAAGGGGATCGTGATTCGCCGGCCATTCGGGAGCGTGTAGGTCACCTCGCCCTGGCGGCAAAGAGCTGTTCGATGGACAGTCTCATAAATAGCCCAAGATGAATTGCCGACCCCATCCCCTGTGAAGTGATACGGAAGATGATCTCCGGTTGTTAAATCCCCATAAAAAGGGGGGCGGGGATCTATTCCCGCCCCATCCCGGGAGAATTAGCCTTTTCCACTCAGAGCTTGAAAGATCTTGTTGTAATCCGCCTTGGCCGCCTCCACGAAGACGCCGCGATTGCTGCACACCATGACCGCCCAGTCGCCGCCGGTGGACATCCACATCCGATGCGGTTCCCATTTCATTTTGCTGGCGCGCGAAAAGGCGTCAGCCAGAGTGTGGTGCATCATGGTGATTGTAGCGCAGAATTTGGCCGAGACATTCACCAATTCGGGGGACATTTCCATCTTGGATTCGTAGTTGACCCATCCACCGTCGGTGGTGAATTCTCCGGCAGCCACCACGCCATCAATTTTCAGCAAGTGTTTTAGGGATGACACGTTTATGCGTTCCTTTCTGATTCAGCGCTAACATGGACCTCCGCCCACGGATAATCCCACCTGCCATCGCTGTCAAATCGGCCCATAATGCACGACTTTGCCATTCTCTGGGCAGAAGATCCACGCCAACGCTTTGGCCGATCTGATCAGGTCTATCTTGGGGAGTCCTTCTGATGAGATCTCAGGCAGATTTTTAGGCGGTTTCAATATAATGGCCGGATCATCAAATGCCAAGATCTTTTCGAAGAAAATGGCACAGGGATGTTTGCTCTGGCGAGGTTTTCGTGGGAGAGTTTTCAGGCGGCTCGCAGCGTCCGGAACTGCGTGCCGTCGTGCACCAGGTGGTGGCGCTTGTCGTCGAGGAGGGTCTCCAAGATCACTTCAAAGCCCCAGAGCTGTTGGATGTATTTGAGGGTTTTTTCGGCGTACTCCAGATCCAATTCGCGGCCGTCGTAGTCATGTTGCAGGTAGAGAGTGCGATTGCCCTGGTAATCGGCGTCCACGACTTTGATGACCGGAAGACCGGCCAGGCCCGCACTTTTAACCAGTGTCTCCTTGATCTTTGTCCAGTTCTCCTCGTCCGCAACCTGAGTAACGATGCGCTCACCGCCGCGCTTTTCGTGCTGGAACAAGTCCATTTCGCGAATCAGCTCCTCGGTCAGGTATTGACGCAGGAAGCTGACGTCGCGATCCGCCTCGCGCACCTGAAAAGTCTTCTGCCGCCCTTCCCCACCCTTGCGGCCGAAGTCGCGGCGCTCCTCGTCGGAAGGGTCATCCCAGCGCTTCTCGATATCCTCGAAAACTTTGAATCCCAAGAAGTAAGGATTGATCTGCCCGGGCGAGGGTTTGAGCACCTGATTGTGCCGCACCAGAAATTCCATATGTAGATCCTGCGGCAGATCGAGAGCCTCGAGGATGCGCTTGTGCCAGAGCGAAGCCCAACCCTCATTCATGATCTTGGTTTCGATCTGCGGGAGAAAGTACTCCGTCTCTTCATGAACGATTCCGATCAGGTCCTTCTCCCATTCTGAAAGCTGGCTATTGTAATCGCGGATGAAGAGCAGGACGTCTTCATCGGGCTCCAGGGGGATCTTTTCGACGTCGGGCGCCTTCCATTCGGGGCGCTTGTGGATGGCCTGGTGGGGATCGAAGCGGGACTGCGAACTCGCCCAGGCGCGGTTCTTCTGCTCCTCGCGGGTGAGCCTCTTGATCTCCAGATTGCGGCGGCACTGGAAGGCCAGCGCGTGAGCGGCATCCATGATGCGCTCAACCTTTTCCTCGCCGATGCCGGGAGTTTCAATGTAGCCGCGCACGCGATCAGCGTGCGACTTGTAGCGCTCGACGGTCAATTCGGGCCGGGAATGGCGGAAGGTGAAGTTGTTTTTAAAAAAATCGTTGTGGGCGTAAACGTGCGCGATGGTCAGAATTTGCAGCAGCAGCGAATTGTCGCGCATCAGGTAGGCCAGGGAGGGGTTGGAGTTGATCACCATCTCATAAGGCAGGCCGGTGATGCCATAATCGTAGAGCGTCTTCTGACGTTCGTAGGCCTTGCCGAACGACCAGTGCGGGTAGCGCGCCGGCATGCCCGAATAGGCGATGGAGCCGATCATCTGGAAATGGTCGCAGATTTCGAAGTTTTGCGGGAACGGATCCAGTCCGAGTTCCCGCGCCTTCTCCAGAATGCGCTCGTCCCAGCGCTGCAATTCTTCGATGGTGTAGTTCATTCCCTGAACACCCGAATAAATTCGGGTGCTCCCATTTCCCCAAAGTCGCTAAAGCGACTGATCTTAATCCGAGGCATTGGCTTTAGCCAATTCATTCGTTTGAGGAGCACCCGATTTTAATCGGGTGCCATGAGCCTACGATTCCTCCAACTCCTCGTGAGCCGATCTATCCACGGAAATAAGTTGCCGAAACGCCCGCCAGAGATCTTCCTTCTGCTGGATCTTCACCATGCAGAAATTGTCGGCGGTGATTTCGCGGAACAGTTGGAAGAGAGTACCGCTGAAACTGTAGGAACCTTCCGGCTTAATCTCGCCGTAACCGACCAGATTGCACTGGGCGCAGAGCTGCTTGATGGATTCCAGAGCGGCGTCGTTGTCCGAGGGGAAGTTGTCGCCGTCGCTGCAATGAAAGACGTAGATGTTCCAGATGGCCGGATGATAGCGCGCCTCGATGATTTCCAGCGCTTTTAAATACCCTGAAGAGACGAAGGTGCCGCCCGATTCTCCTTTGTGGAAGAATTCGTCCTCGGTGACTTCGTTGGCCTCGGTATGATGCGAAATAAAGACCAGCTCGGTGCTCTCATAGCGCTGACTGACGAATTGATAGAGTAGGAAGTAGAAGCTGCGCGCCAGATACTTCTTGACCGTGTCCATTGAACCCGAAGTGTCCATGATGCAGATGACCACCGCGTTGGATTCGGTCTTGACGTCCTCCACTAAATGCCGATATTTGAGATCATCATCATGGAAAGGAAAGCGCTCTTTGCCCGCTTCATCGGTGCCGTGCTGGCGCGTCAGGCCGCTCTGCTCTTCGGGCTGCGCTTCGCGGCGGCGCGGGCCGACGGTGGCGTGCTTGCGACGCACGCGGGCTTTGGCCGACTTCTTCTTGTCCAGACGCGGCCGAATCCCCTTCTTGCGGAAGCCCTTGCGCTTGAAGCGGCGCAGCGATTCCACAATGCGCAGACGTTTCCGCTCCCAGAAGGGAAGTTCGAGATCCTCAAAAACGATGTCAATGAGCTCTTCTAAAGTAATGTCGGTTTCGTAATAATCTTCCCCTGGACGATCTCCGGCCTGACCGTCTTGCGGCTTCCCGTCCTCACTTTTGCCCACCACGTCGCCCGGCTGCGCTTGACCATCGCCCTGCCCCACCCCGGGCGTGTTATCGCCATAAACGAAGCGATACTCCTTCACGCCGCGGATGGGAACCTTGATGACCTTGTCCCGCGATTTGCCGATGATGGATTCTTCGGAGATGATGTCGGCGATGTTGTCCTTGATCGCCTGGCGCACCTTGCTGCGGTGGCGCTGACGGTCGCCGGCGGAGCGGTCGGAGCGTTCGATGGATTTTTCGTATTCGTGAAAATTTCCCATGAGCCGTCAAGAGGGAAGGGCGCACAGCCATGCGCCCCTACATTTGAACGATTAGTCCCGCCAGAGATTATTCGCGGCGTATTTCAGGATCACATCCACGCACTGGTGGCAGTAGCCGTTCTCCAAGAGCGTCTCGACCATGAGAGTGTATTTCTTGGTCTGTTCCTGATCGCGGGTGCGGGCTTTGGTGACGACGCGGGATAGATCTTTGACCGACGCCAGCAATTTCCTCTCGATGGCGTCCTTCAACGGCTCGTAGCTCTTATAGTCCACTTTGACGCCGCGCCGCGACATGGCCCAGAGGAAGGCGATGACCTCCTGCCGGAAGCCGTCCGATGCCGAGCCGACAATCCCGATCTGCTCTTCGATGCTGCGCAGGAAGGCCTGGTCGGGTTCGAGATCTTCTCGCGTGTTGGGATCCTTGACCTTGGTGCGGTTGACGTAGGCTTCGGCGTGGTCGAGGTAATTCTGGAAGAGCGCTTCGGCCTGCTCGTTGTAGGAATAGACGAAGGCGCGCGTGATCTCCTTGTCGAGGATCTCCAGATACTCCTTGTGCATGGTATCCTGGAGATATTCGAGATATTCTTTGCGCGTATCGTCCGGGATGTCCGCGGCTTTGATCATGTGCACCAGCGATTCCATCACGTTGATGGGATTGATGCAGTTGCCTTCGAAGTTTTCGGACAGAGCATTGTCCAGCGCCTTCATGATGAAGCGGGTGGAGATGCCGTCCATACCTTCGCGCTTGGAATCTTCACGAAGCTCGTCCACGTCTATTTTCTTGGTGCGGCCTTTCTCGAGAACTTCATCGCCGTTGTAGAGCTTCAGCTTCGTCATCAAATCGCACTTGTTGGTCTTTTCGAGGCGCGTCAGGATGGCGAACATGCTGGCCAGTTCGATGGTGTGCGGCGCGATATGGGCGCGGAAGTTGGAGGCATTCAAGGCCTTGCGATAGATCTTGACCTCTTCGGAAAGCTCCAAATTGTAGGGCACTTTGATGGTGACGATGCGGTCCAGGATCGCTTCGTTCGTATGGTCGGCGCGGAACTTGCGCCATTCCGCCTCGTTGGAGTGCGCCACGATGACGGTGTCCACATAGATCATGCCGTGGCGGCCGGGCGCGGGAATCATCTTCTCCTGAGTGGCGGTGATCATGGCGTGGAGGTATTCGGTTTCGTTCTTGAAGACCTCGATGAATTCCACCATGCCGCGATTGCCGACATTTAGGGCCCCATTCAGGTCCAGCACGCGCGGATCGCCCTCCGAGTACATGTCCAACTTGGAAATGTCCTCGCCGCCGATCAGCACGGACGTATCCTGATTATTGGGATCCACCGGCGGAACCACGCCCACGCCGATGCGGCCGCGCTTGGAGAAGCGCTTCGAGATGACGGGGAATTGCTCGTAGTTGCCGCCGAATTCTTCGGTCAGACGGAAGCGGCAGATGGGGCAGAGATCGCCTTCGATCTTGACATTCAGGATCTTGTCGAAATGGTCGCGCAGATGGCGTGGGACCAGATGCAGCGGCTCTTCGTGCATCGGGCAGCCCTTGATGGAGTAAAAAAGAGGCCCCAGCTCCAGCGCGCGTTTGAATTTTTCCACCAGCGACGACTTGCCCGACCCCACCGGCCCCATGAGGTAAAGCACCTGGCGGGACTCTTCGCCTTTCATCGAGGCGGACTTGAAGTAGCGCACGATCTGCTCGATCGTGCGCTCCATGCCGAAAAATTCGTCGGCGAAGAAGTTGTATATTTTCACCGAATTGCGCTTGAATAAGCGCTTAAACTTCGGATTTTCAACCTCTTCAAACGGAGTGATTCCGGCCGCCTGGATCGTGTCGAACAAGCGCTGATGAGCCAGCTTGGGAGTGGTCGGGTCTTGACGCACCTTTTCCAAATATTCCAGAAAAGTCCCTTCCCAATGCTCGACCTGCTGCGCGGCCCGATCCTTCTGGATAATACTGGCGAAATCCTGCTTATTGCGTTCCATGCGCTTGCCTCCGCTATTGGGTCTACACCATCTCATTCAACTTACGCAAAAACAATGCCCGATGTGTGGGAATATCCTATGCAAATGCCTGCGGGCCTGGGGCCAACGCCGCAATCGGGAATCAGGCACAAGGAATTGTCAGAGCGAGGGCGGGAAAAGGCAGGGTGCTTGGGAATAATTTTCCACCCCCAATTACTAATTACCGACCTTTGAGTGTTTAGTTCCTATGGGGCGATACAGACTACCGCAATCCCATCGCATGAAAAAGAGGGGGTCTTGGGGGGGCATGAGGATTCAAAATGAAACGCGGGGAGAACGGAGCGCTTTGGCGGGGAGAGAGCCGCCTCAATTGGATTCGGTTTTGGGCTGTATCCGATCTCCTATGGCAGCCGCTACTTGATCAATTGTGCTCGGACGACGAAGCTTTCGGCCTCCGAGCTGAGTTTCACGATGTAAAGGCCGGAACTCAGCCCTTCCGGCTGCCAGGTGATAAGGTTTCTGCCGGCCGGAAGCGCGGCGCTAAGAATTTGATCCACCAGCCGGCCGGTTAAATCGAAGACCTCCAGGCGGACATTTTGGGGAGATGGCAGTTCGATCTGGAAGGAGGTCTGCGGGTTGAAGGGATTGGGATAGGGCCCTTTCAAAGCAAATTCATGCGGGATATTCGGATCCAGCCAGATACGGGTTCCCAGAGCATCGAAAAGCTCCACCTGTGCCCGAATCATGAGATTGAAACTGCGCCCCCAATCCGACAGGAATGTTCCCCATGCGGCTCCGCCGGGATTGCCTCCCCACCATTCGCAACTGTTGGTCGTTTCCGGGACGCCATCGTCGGATAGTATACACAGCGGCCCATCGGTGCTGTCGGTCGAATCCGGCTCCCAGCCCACATGGAATTGCTGACCGGCGCTAAAGTGAAGATCCAGCACCTCGAGAGACACATACATCGTATCCCAAGTCGTGTCATTGGGGCAAATAACCACGTCCTCGTCGGCGATGATTACGGAGTCCAACGCCTCGCTGGGCAATCCACTGGGCAATGTCCCCCCGCTCGGCCAGACGAGCACGTGCACATCCGGCAATGTGGAGATAGTATCGTTGGGGAGTTGCATGAACAGGAAGGCGGCCTGCAGCAGGCGGCAGGAATCGGTGGCGCTGAAACGCACGTTGAAATAGTGGTCATCAAACTCGTCTGGCAGCCACCAGTAGTAGGCTGGCAAGCCATCATCGTAGAACAGGGCGCTGTCGGCGTCAATTGCGGGGGGGGCCGAAAGGCGATGGGGGAGCCTCTTGAAGGCCTGAGGTCCCTTGGTTGCGACGGCGCCCCAGCCCAAGTTGGCCGCGGCCAGCATGACGATCACAGCGATGGCTGATCTGGCGTGTAACATACTTGACTTCCGCATGAGATTGGGATAGGACAGCCCGGATCAAAACCGGGCTCGAGATAGTACAAACTCCCGAGGATTCGACTCATACTTGCCTCGCTTTGTTCCCGAGGAGTTCCGCCGCGTTTCAGCCGAGGGATCTAAGGGGGATCTCTCTGCCCGGTGGATTGTGCTCTCGTGACCAGGATCTTAGAAGAAGAATTCAGGACTATCAACAAGAGAAGAGCTACCTTTTCCCGCCGGGCGGCCTGGCGACTTGGGCGTGCGCCGCTCTTTCTGCTGGGCCTGCTGCCGTTACTGAACAGCCCCGCCCGGGCGCAGATTACCTTTTCGGTGAAGCTCGACCTTAAGATCGCCGGCGCCGTGGACTTGCGGGATTATGACAGGCCCTTCTCCTTCTCCAAAGATCTTCTCGCCGATACCACCGCCGCCATCCTAAAATCCGAATCGCCGCAATTTAAAACCACCACGAAGATTGATTCCAGCTTTCATACCGTGCAGATCCAGCAAAAGCTTTTGGATGAAGATTGGGTGGAACCGGCTGTCTTTTCAATGCCGGATTATGTCCAATACAAGCTGCGCCGGGATAATCTGAAGCTCTGGCGCGACCAATGCCTGCTAAATATTCAGAAGCCGGAAGCGGCGGCCGGCGGCGAGGGTATCACCATCGAAATCCCCTTCAAGATTAAGTCTAAGACTTTCAATAAGATATTCGGCGGCGACCGGGTGCGGCTGCGCATTTCGGGCAATATCAATATCCAGGGAGGTTTCCGGCGCGAAGGGCGCTCACAGGTGGCGACGGTAACCGGCCAGAGCACCGATTACAGCTTCCACATTGACCAGACCCAGCAATTCCGCATCACCGGCGAGGTGGGAGACAAGGTAACAGTGGACGTGGATCAGAACTCCGAGCGCACCTTTGAATTTGAAAACTCGCTGAAACTCACCTACACCGGCTATGAAGATGAGATCATCCAGAAAATCGAGGCCGGTAATATCAGCATGCAGTTGCAGGGCGCCACGCTGGCCACGTTTTCGGGTCAGAACAAGGGCCTCTTTGGGCTTAAGACCGACCTGAAGGTGGGAGCCCTGACCTTGACCGGCATCGCCAGCCTCGAGAAAGGTCAAAAGAATAGGCTGACCATCACCGGCGGCGCGCAGCAGAATGCGCAGACCATAGACGTGGCGACGCCGCAGGCGGGGAGATATTTCTTTCTCGATCGAATTTTCCGCGAACAGTACAAAATCTACAATGCGAATTTGGAGCATACGTCCAGTTCGATCCGGCGCCAGGTCGCTCCGAATGGCATTTACCTGTACAAAAGTTTTCAGCTCGGATCGGTAACCCTGCCGCCCGACATTATCAAAGCCTACGCCATTTATGACTCCACCGAGAATTCCGATTTCTGGACTCAAACGCCCGCCGAAGTGGACACCCTGAAGGCGCAGGGCCTCTTGTCGGATCGCAATTACGAATCAGGCTTTTTTGAGCCGATTCCACAGAGCGACTATTACATGGATCCCTACAGCGGCTATATACGACTGAATTCATCCCTCAGCACGGAATTTGATCTGGCCGTGGCCTATAAGACCACTGACGATTTTGGAAATGAAGATGTTTACGGCGCTCTGGCGACGCCCAATCTGGATTCGACCTATATTCTCAAGCTGCTTCGACCCATCAGCCCGCTGCCGTCGGACGATACCTATCCCCTGGCCTGGCGTAACGTCTACAGCCTGGGGGGGAGCAACGTGGAAAGCGAAGGTTTCTCGCTGAAGATTGTCTATCAGCAGCCCGGAGCAACCGAGCTGGAGAGCATTGAATTCGACGGGCAGCAGAAGACCTTCCTGACGCTATTCGGATTGGATCTGAAAAATCAATCCGGCCAGCCGCAGCCGGATGGCATCGTGGACGATAACCCCTCATTTATCAAGCTGGGATACGGAGAAGTCGTCTTTCCCGATCTGCAGCCCTTTGATCCCGAAGGCTATTTCTACGCGAGCGGAGACACCGCAGAATTCGCTTTCTCTCTGCCCGACAGCTTGCAGTTGCCTTTCATTTACGATTCCAGCACCGTGTATCCTACCAACTTCAGGATCAAGGTGCAGATGAAAAGCGTCAGCGCCACGTATCAGTTAGGCTTCAATGTTCTGGAAGGCTCGGAGGAAGTCCTACTGGGCGGCCGAAAGCTCCAAAAGGGCTCGGATTACGTGATTGATTATTATTCCGGAACTCTGACCGTCCTTAATGAAGCCGCGCTGTCGCCTTCTGCCAACCTGGAAATATTATACGAATCGGGCGAGCTCTTCCAGTTGGACAAGAAGACGCTTCTGGGAGTGCGCGGGGAATACGCTCTTTGGGATCAGTCTTTCATCGGCGCCACCGCGCTCTATTTGAACGAAAGGCCGCTTCAAGATCGGGTGAAGGTGGGCAGCGAACCGCTGCGCAACTTTATCTGGGATGTCAATTCGCGCCTGGTTTTTAAGCCCCAATTCCTGACGGAGGCGGTGGATCGCCTGCCGCTCATCGAAACCGAGGCGCCCTCTCAATTTACGGTGGAGATGGAATACGCTCAGGTGCATCCCGATCCGAACTCCCTGGACAACAACGCCACCGGCGATCCGAACGGGGTGGCCTATGTGGACGATTTCGAATCCATCAAGCGGACGACGCCGCTGGGAATCATGAGGCGTCAGTGGAACATGGCCTCCTATCCCGCCGGCACCGTTGCGGGAAAGAAGCGCGGCCGTTTCGTCTGGTTCAATCCTTTTGATCAGGTGGAGATCCAAGAGATCTGGCCCAACCGCCCCACCAATGCCAATGTCGCGCAGCGCACGCACGTGCTGAGCTTCTATTTCATCCCGGAATCACCCGACAGCGCCTACGTGCCGAACAAGGAACCGGAATTCGCCCAATCCTGGGGAGGGGCCATGAAGGCTCTTTCCGCCGGCTATTACAACCAGACGAAATCGAAATATATCGAGATCATGCTCAAGGTGGGGGAATCTGGGACCAACAATTATGACATCCCTGCCAAGCTGCATCTTGATCTCGGTCAAATCAGCGAGGACGTCATCCCCAACAATATTCTCGACACGGAGGACCAAAATCTTCCGAACCTTCCCACCGGCAATGGCTTTCTGGACGACAATGAGGACGTGGGATTGGACGGCGTCGCCGGGGCAGATACCAGTGACCATTGGAATTCTCCCGGAAATCCCGTTTCAAACGACGACTGGGCCTACAACCCGTCAGATCCCTTCAATGTCTGGAAAATCAACGGCACGGAGGGCAACAAGAACGATGAAGGAGGGCGCTATCCGGATACGGAGGATCTCGACAAGAACAGCGCGCTGAATACCGAGAATAATTTCTTTCGTTATACCCTTGACTTATCGGAGACGGAGGTGGATCCATCTTACCCCTTGAGCCCCGGGGGGCAATGGCTGCCCGGCTCTCGTTTCCTGATCGCGCCGCCCAACGAACATCACTGGAAGCTTTACCGCATTCCCATTGATGCGGCCGTCGCCCACGGCAGCCCCAATTTCGAGCAAATTCAATTTGCCCGCGTCTGGGTGGATGGTTTCGAAGCTTCCACCACCTACGAAATCTCTATCGCCACCCTGGAGATCGTCGGGAACGAGTGGGTGGCCATGCCCCAGATCACGGCGACGGACAGCTCCTTCGAGCGCGTTTCGGTCGAGATCATCAACAGCTATGACAACCCTCTTTATATCCCCCCTCCCGGAGTCGCCGGCTACCGAGACCCCATCACCGATATCGTCAGTCAAGAACAGTCCCTGCTCCTGAACGTGAACGATTTGCCGCGCGACAGCGCCGGCGTGGTGGTCCGTCGCCTCTTCGATACTCAGGACTATCTCGAGTATCGCAAGCTCAAGATGTTCGTTCACGGCGGCAGCATCGTCAATGAAGAGATTTTCAATGAGCGTGACATCTGGATGTTCTTCCGCTTCGGAGCCGACACCACGCTCAACTATTATGAATATCGCCAGCGTGTCTGGCCGGGCTGGCACGAGAACAACAACATCGAGATCGTTTTGGACCAACTCACGCAGTTGAAACTGGACCGGCCCAGCATCACGGAGATCTATTCCAAGGTGGTCAACGGCTCCGATACCCTGTCGGTGAGGGGAAATCCCTCGCTGTCGCAGATCAAGCAGTTTACCGTGGGCATCATTCCCCGAAGCGGCGACCTGCGGGAGGAGGACGGCGTGGAGATCTGGCTGGATGAGCTGCGGGTCAGCGACGTGAAGAAGGACATCGGGCGCTCCGCGCGCGCTTCCGCCAATCTGACAATGGCGGACCTACTGACGCTGAACGGAAATCTCTCGGCCAGCGACGGCAATTTCCACAATCTCAATACTCGGGTAGGATCTCGTTCTAATTCCATCACTGGCAATGCCGGCGCGACCCTGCAGGTGCATAAATTCTTGGATCCCAAGTGGGGGCTTTCCATCCCCGTCTCGGGAAACTTTACTCAATCGGAGGAGGTGCCTTATTATTTCCCGAACAGCGATATTCTCATTGATAATAACGACCCCGAACAGGTGGATTCCGTCAAGACGCACAACCGCAACTTCGGGGGGAGCGTGAACATCTCGAAGAACATCCCCTCCGCCAGCCCCTGGCTGAAATACTCGATTGACAAGCTCTCCGGCGGATATGATTATGACCGCCGCGAATCGTCCAACCCGACGACGGTATTTTCGCATCAAACTGCGAACGCAGCCAATCTGGGCTACAATCTCACCTTTGGCCGGCCTTCCCTCTCGTTCCTATCCTGGTCTCGGGGCGTGCCGGTCTTGAAAAAATATTCGGGCGCCAAGATATACCCGTTATTGACCAAACTCAACTTCACGCTGTCGGGCAGCGAGTCGGTCACCGAGAGCCGATTGAGAAGCGGTATACCGCAATTCAGCCATTCATTCACCTTGCGAAAGCAGATGGCTACCGGCCTGCGCCCCTTCGAAAGCCTGACCTTCGATCTCACCCGCCAGCACGAATCCAACCTGCTGAAGGATCCGCAGAATCCGAAAGGGTTGGAGGACATTCTGCGCGGCGATTTGGGCTGGGCCAATGACGTGGATATCAACCAATCGGTCACAGCATCGTACACTCCTCGGCTGGTTTCGTGGTTGGATACGGATACGCGCTACAACACGACGTATCACTGGACTTGGGGGCAGGGCTACATTGAGTCGGGCCGGAACATTTCGAATAACACGACCATGTCAGCGACCGGCACGCTCAAGCTGACCCAGATCTTTAAGAAACCCGACGAGGCCGCCGGCCGTGCGGCCGGGCGTCCGGGGCAGGGTGGAGCAGGTCCGGGCTACGAGCCAGGAGGAGCCGAGGGCAAAGCCCAAGCCGAGCCGGATGGGCTTCAGATGCCGCCGGGCCTGGAGCCGTACCAATCCACGCCGGGCGACACCACCCGGCCGGACAGCGCCCTGGGCGATTCTACGCGTCTGGACACCAGCCGCGTGGATACCACGACGCGGGAACTCCTGGAAATCAAGCGGACCGGCAAAAGGGGCGCCATCGCCGATTTCTGGTACGGCGTGCGCTACACCATTACGCGGCTGCGCGACATCCGCGTGGAATATTCGCAAACGAACAATTGGTCAGACCCGCTGATTAAGGGCCAGGCGGGCCTCGGCTATCAATTGGGTCTGAACTCCAGCGACTTCAGCCAGATTGATTCACTGGGATTCTACAACAGCATATCCGCGCGCACGCGCAGTGACGATTATAAAGTCAAATCGGGCCTCGATTTTGCCAAAAATTTCAAAGTGAGCCTGAACTACAACTATCGCTGGACTCGCAACGCATCCAACAGCATCAATGGGACCATATCGGAGTCTCAACTCTACTTCTTTAAGACCAGCGGCGATTCCATCGGCGTCTTCGAGATTCCCATCCCGGAATGGTCCATTACCTGGTCGGGATGGGAGAAGTTTCCCACGTTTGAGAAGATCGCCGAGACGGTTTCCCTGGAACACACCTTCACAGGTTCTCGCACCAGCGCCTGGAATGATAATAGGGACAACGTCACCAAGCACGATTACAGCCGCAATTTCAGTCCGCTTCTGGGGGTCAATATGACCTTCAAGAAGGGGATCACGGGAAGCATTCGCTACAACATGACGGAGACGGGAACGGTGAGCATGATTCCCTCGCCCTCGAAGTCCCGCACCCGCCAGTCGGGCTTGCAGATTTCGGCGAGCTATACGATGAAAACAGGATTTCGCATCCCCATCCCCATCTGGCCTTTCAAGAACAAGCGCTTTAAGAACAACACGACCGTCTCCCTGGCATTCAACATGAACAGCAATCGCTCCGAAAATGAGGCGGCGGGCAAATTTGTGGAGACGAACTTCAGCAAGAATTGGTCTATCAAGCCCAGCCTTGATTACTCTTTCTCCAATTCGGTGACCGGCGGAGTCCATTTTGAGTACGGCTCGAACAAGAGCAAGACCGGAGATTCCAATTACCAGGACTTCGGCTTGCGCGTGAATATCACGATCCGAGGATGATGAATAGCCATCAGCAATCTGCTGTCAGCAAGCAGCCTTTGGGTCATAATTTCCGGATCAAGTCGGGCCTGGGGAGGCAACTGGGAATTGCCGCCGCGGGCCTCTGCCTGACTTTGGGATTAGCGCGGGCGGGCGGATTTGATAAACAGCGCGCCTGGGATCATCTGCAAAATCAATGCGCCTTGGGGCCGCGGAATCCGGGCGGCGTTGGGCACGGGAGATGCTTCGAGTATTTGCTCGGGGAATTGAAGCAGTGCGGCGCGACGGTCTCGCAGCAGGATTTCTGGGGACAAAATCCCGTATCGGGCGAAGCCGTGAAGATGAGCAATATCATCGGCCGGCTCTACCCGGGACGGACGCGCTACGTGCTCTTGTGCGCTCATTGGGATACGCGCCCCTGGGCGGATCAGGATGCCGATCCGGCCAATCGTGATAAGCCGATTATGGGGGCCAATGACGGCGCCTCGGGCGTAGCCGTGCTGTTGGAGATAGCGCGCTGTCTAGCCGCCCAGGATCCCGGCATTGGCGTCGAGATCGCCTTTTTCGACGGCGAAGATATGGGGCGGCAAAGTTATCTCGGCGAATATTTGCTGGGATCGCGGGAATACGCCCGGCTTCTTCAGGTGCCCTACCCCGAGGCGGCGGTCCTGCTGGATCTGGTCGGCGACGCCGACCTGCGCATCCCCTGGGAGGAACATTCCAGACACTCGGTGCCGAAACTTTTGGACGAGGTTTTCGCCGTGGCGAAGCGTCTGGGCGAAACTTCTTTCGTCAATTATGCCGGCCCGGCGGTCTATGATGACCACATTCCGCTGCTGGGAGCCGGTATTCCAGCCATTGATCTGGTGGATTTTGATTATCCCTACTGGCACACACTGCAGGATACGCCCGAGAACTGCTCAGCCGAGTCGCTGGGGATTGTCGGGCGTGTTGTCTTGGCGTGGGTTTATCAGAGAGGGATTGGGCAATAAAGATTGATTCGCTGTGCCTTAGACATCGGGACGAACTCAAGTCTCTTCCTGCTGGCCGAGGTTGAGGATAATGGGAGGATTCATCCTCGCCGGCATGAGGTGCGCACGAACGATTTGGGGCGCGGGCTGGATGCCCAGAACAGATTGACCGACGCCACCATCGCTTTGAACCTGGAGCTGCTGCGCGATTTCAGGAGGGTGGCAGATGAGGGCGGTGCGCGGGATATCATCATCGCGGGCACCGAGGCTTTGCGGCGCGCCGCCAATGCCGCCGTGCTCATGGAGCGGGCCCAAAACGAATTGGGCTTGATGATTCGAATCATCTCCGGCGAGGAAGAGGCTGCTCTAACCTATCTGGGGGTGATATCGGGTCTGTTAGAAACAAATCAGCCGCGCGTGGTGGCCGATGTCGGCGGCGGATCTACAGAGATCATTCTGGGGCGAGGCCACCGGCGGGTGAAGTCGGAATCACTTCCCTTGGGGGCGGTCTCCCTGGATCGTCAATACATAAAGCATGACCCGCCTTCTTCTGAAGAGATTGAAGCCATCAAGCGCCAGGTTGGAAAACACTTGGCCGGTTCCATGCTGGGAAAAATCAATCAGGAGGCCGAATGGATTATCTGCGGGGGAACGGCTTCGGCCTTGGCCAGCGCGGATTTGGGCCTGACGGATTATCAGCCGGAGAGGATCGCCGGCCATCAAATGACGCGGGCGCGTTTGGAGCGCTTCATTCACCAATTTTGCAGGGCAACGTTGGAAGAGCGGCGCGGAATTCCGGGCATCGGGAGGCGGCGTGCAGAAATTATTCTGCCGGGCTCATTGATCATCCATGAACTAATGAAGGCGGCTGGGATCGAAGCCTATCAGACTTCCGAACGAGGTCTGCGTTACGGCCTTTTGCTTACGGGCGCATTGTAGGATGCTTCCGAATTCGCTTGATATTTTGCCCTAAGCATATTATGTTTATAGGATTGGGCTTTCACTATCTGGTGTCGGGATCAAGGACTTGCTTTTGATGAACTTGGCTTACGGAATCATTTGGAACGAATGACCACGAACCGACGAGAACTGAACGAGCGGGAAAAGCTGATTCTGCGCGAGGTCATCGCTCAGTACGTGCTGACCGCCAGCCCCATCGGGTCGCGCACGCTGTCCAAACGGCTGGAGGGGGACATCTCGCCCGCCACCATCCGCAACGTCATGGCCGACCTGGAAGAGCTGGGGCTGCTCGACCATCCCCACACCTCCGCGGGGCGCATTCCCACGGAATTGGGCTACCGCCTTTTCGTGGATGATCTGATGGATCGAGCGCGGCTGACGCCGCGGGAGCGGGAGCTGCTGGATCGCGAGATTACGCGCATGCGCTCATCCGATATCCGCAGCGTGCTGGAACAGACCGCGCACCTGCTGGCTGAAATTTCCAGCCTCCTCTGCGTCGTCATGTCCCCGCGCCTGCAGGAAGGAATTCTGCATCGCATTGATCTAATCGGCATCGGCGGCGAAAAAATCCTGGTGGTGATCACCATCCAGTCGGGGCTGGTGCGCTCGCTCTTGCTGGAGATCAGCGCCGCCATCACCCGCGAGGAGATCGAGTGGGTCACCGCCTATCTGAATCAGAGGCTTTCGGGCCTGTCGCTCACCGAAATTCGCAGTTCCATCGCCGAACGGCTGCGCGGGGGCGGCGCCGACAGCCTGCCGGTCGTCAAAAGCATGGTGGATCACGCTCAGGAGGTGTTCACCTTCTTGGAGCGGGATAATTACCTGGTCGAGGGGGTCCGGGGCCTGGCCTCGCAGCCCGAATTCTACGACGCCGAGGCGCTGCGCAAAATCCTGACGCTGTTGGATGACAAGCAACTCTTCGTGCATCTGTTCGCGCGGCAGGAAGGGGGCCTGGAAGTGCGCATCGGCCACGAAAACGAACTCACGCCGCTCTCTTCGCTCTCCATCGTGTCAGCCCCCTATCAATACGGCGATCTGCGCGGCGTCATCGGGCTGATCGGCCCCACCCGCATGAATTATTCCAAGGCCGTGACGATCGTGGAATACACGGCGAAGAAGATAGACTCGATATCCAATGAGTAGCCATCTGACCCGGATTTGATTGGAGCAAGAATAGAGCATGTCCAAGGAGCAAAAAGAACCACTGAATTTGGAGACAGACCCGGCAGCAGAAAGCGGTGAACTTTCTGAGGAGACAGCTTCAGGTTCAGAACCTGCCATATCACAGGCAGAGGTCGAGCCTGAACTCCCCCCCTCCCCCGACGACGAAATCCAGCAGCTCAAGCTGCAACTGGATGAATATAAAGACCTCTTCCTGCGCAAGGCGGCGGAGTTCGAGAATTTCAAGAAGCGCAAGCAGCAGGAATACGTGGCCCTCACTACCAGCGCCACCGAAGCGCTGATTGTGGAACTGCTGCCGGCGCTGGACGACCTGGATCGGCTGCTGGAGAATGCCGGGGCAGGGGAGAACAATAAGGAGAATTCTGAAAGCCTCCGACGCGGCGCCCGTCAGATCCGCGACAAGATCATGGATCTGCTGCAGGCGCGGGGCGTGAAGGCCATCGAGTCGGTGGGAACGCTCTTCGATCCCGAACTGCATGAGGCCTTGATGCAGGAGCAGAATAGCGGCGAACCGGGAATCGTCCTTAAAGAATTCAGGCGGGGATATCGTCTGGGGGTAAAGGTTATCCGGCACGCGCAGGTGGTGGTCTCCGGATAGCAGCCGATCATGACCAAGCAGGATTACTACGAAATATTGGGCGTCGAACGCGGCGCCAGCGCCGAAGAGATCAAGAAAGCCTACCGCAAACTGGCCATCAAGTATCACCCTGACAAAAATAAGGGGGATAAGGAGGCCGAAGAGAAGTTCAAGCAGGTCGGAGAGGCTTATGCCGTGTTAGCCGATGCCCAGAAGCGCGCCCAATACGACCGCTTCGGGCATCAGGCGGCGGGGATGGGCGCGGGGGGCTATAGCGGCGGATTCGATTTCGATCTGTCCGACGCTCTGCGCATCTTCATGGAGGGGGGCCTCGGCAACTTCTCGGATTTCTTCGGCGGAGGGCGGGTATCGCGCGAAGAGCGGCTGCGGCGCGGCAGCGACCTGCAGATCACCCTGAAGCTTGATCTGGAAGACATCGCTCGGGGTGAAACCAAAAAGATCAAACTCTCGCGCCTCAAACCCTGCGAGGAATGCAACGCGACGGGCGGCGCTCGGGGATCCAAACCGACGGTCTGCACCACCTGTCACGGGCGGGGTGAAGTCCGGCATGTATCGCGATCGTTCCTGGGGCAATTCGTCCAGACTTCGACCTGTCCGGCCTGCGGCGGCGTTGGGGAAATCATCCTGGACAAATGCCTCCGCTGCGCCGGTGAAGGGCGTGTCAAGGGTGAAGTTACTCTGTCCGTCAATATTCCCGCCGGCGTGACGTCGGGGAACTATTTGACCCTGCGCGGTCAGGGCAACGCCGGTCTGCGCGGCGGTCCGGCGGGGGACGTCTTCGTCGTCGTCGAAGAGAAACCACACGAAATCTTCGAGCGGCATGGCGACGATATTCTCTATCGGCTCCTCCTAACATTCCCTCAGGCGGCGCTGGGCGATGAGGTGGAAGTTCCCACCTTAAATGGACGCGTCAAGGTGACGATCCCCGAGGCGATTCAGGCCGGCAAAGTCTTGAGGCTGAAAGGCAAGGGGATCAAGCATCTGAACATCTCGGGCAGCGGGGATCAGCTCATCCTCGTCAACATCTACACGCCCACCAAATTGAACGCGCGCGAACGCCGCCTGCTGGAAGAGCTGTCGCAGTGCGAAGGCATCAAGCCGCAGGAAGACGAGAAATCTTTTTTCCGCAAAGTCAAGGACACCCTTAAATAGCGCAACGGCGAATTATTGACCGTGAAAGACGCGCCCGGCTGGGGACTCACCAGAGGGGAAAGGCAGGCAGTCCTGTTGGTCTGCGCCGCCGCCTTGATCGGCATCGGCTACCGGCTTTATCAGCGGTCGGCCGTTCCGGAAAACGCGCTCATAACGGCTCAAGATTCGGTCGCCCTGGCCGCCATCGCGAAGACCTTCGAGCGCCAAGCGTCGATTCTCGTCAATCCGGACAAGGGGGATACTTCTGCGGCACCTCATCGGACCCAGCCCGCCCTGCCCGCCGACGCCCCCGGTCTGTTAGACTTGAACAGCGCCACACAAGCTCAGTTGGAGGCGCTTCCCGGTATCGGCCCGGTGCTGGCCCGCCGCATCCTGGAAACCCGCGATCAATTGGGGGGATTTCAGCGCCTCGATGAGTTGCTGGAGGTGCCCGGGATCGGCCAGGGTCGGCTCGAAAAGATCCGCCGGCTGGTCATCTGCCGTGCGAGTGATCCTTTGTCAAATCAAAATTTAAGATAAGCGGAAGACGACGGCAGAGGCTAATATGCGGCTGCTACTCCGGTGGCGCAAGGGAGCGGTTTCCCTTCACGAAATCCGGGCTGAAGGCCCCGGGGACGTTGATGGTCGAGGACCTTCGGTTGAGATTCCCCTGGGAAATGTGAAGTTGGATTTCGAGCTTTCTCCGTTGACACTAACCTCGGAGAGCGAACGGGCTCGACTGGCTGAGGCGTTGCTCGCCCTGAGCCGATCTTGCCCCGTGCCTGAACTTGCCGTGCGTCTCGAAATCCCCGCCGTTTGGGGGATCGGATTGCGCCTCCCCCCCCTGAAACTTCCTCCGACGGAATTAGCCCAGCACCTGCAATGGGAGTTGTCCAACGCCCTCCTGGATCCAGTGGATCAGTACCGTTTTCACTATGCCTTCGAACCTGATGGTTCAATTCGGCTGGCGGCCATGCGCGCGCGACTCCTGGATTTAATTCAACAGACCGCTGCCGAAGCCGGCTACAAGCTGTTAGGCCTTCACCTTGATGAGGCTGACTTCGCCCAGGTCAATTTTCTGGAATCTCCGTCTCCGCCCCAGGCCGGGCGACCGGTGGCCGCGCCACCATCGCCTTCCAAAACGGCTCAACCTCAGTCTGCAAAACCGCTGCGGGAACGAAGGAAACCGGCTTCCGGCCAACCATCATGGTTCTTGGGTCTCATCATTGTCGCCGGAATTGTCGTTGTGGCGCTCTGGGGCTGGATGAAGTTGACCAGCGAAAGGCGCCCCGGCCGAACGCCGGAACTGGCGATCGGAACATCCGAAATTCGAACCGAACCAGGAACACCTGCTTCCCAAACTCCGTCAGACACAACCGCTCCTCGGGAAGCATCGGCGCCTCCTCCGGAACAACCGGCCGACAGAATTCAAGTCTCGGCCACCGGATATGCGCCGCTGGCCAACTGCCTCGCAGTGCTAAGACAGGTGATCGGGGAGGCCCCCCCGCCGACCCCGTTTGAGCTGATATCCTTCACGGGCGATAGATTTCTCCTTCAGTTGGTCGGCGCTCCGAGTGCTGATCCAGATGAACTCTGCGGCCGGCTCAGAGGCGTATCGGGCGTTCTCGAGGTGAAAGCGTCGCAGAAGGAGCGAGGCGCTGCGGCGGGCGCCAGCATCAACGGGAAGCTGAGCACGGATGCCGGCGGGCAAGCCGCCAGCCGACTCAATGCGGCTCAGATCATCGCCGCGGGGAAGAAATCTGGACTGCGGCAGGCCTCAGCCCAGGGGCTCATCTTTGCCGGAGGGCGCGCCCAGGTGATGGCTTTCTTGGACGCTATGGCCTCTCAGAATGCCGCCATTTACCGCCTCATCCTCGTCCCCTGGGGTGAAGGCCAATACCGGGTGGTATTGGAGCTCTAAATGAGAAGCCGGCAGTGGCGCGGCTCGAAAACGATTCTTAGGCGTAAACAGGAGGCTCGGGGGTCGTTCGCGATCCCTGTATTCATCGCGATTTATGCGCATCATTTCAGGCCGCTGGCGGGGTCAGCCGCTGAAAGCACCGGCGCAGATTCGGCCCACCGCCGATCGGGTCAAAGAGGCGATTTTTTCCATACTGGGCGACGCCGAGGACTTGGAGGTCCTGGATCTCTACGCAGGGTCTGGGGCTCTGGGATTGGAAGCTCTGTCTCGCGGCGCCCGCCGGGCGCATTTCGTGGACCTCTCACGCCGGGCTGTCAGCGCGATCAAGATCAACCTTCGCGATCACGATTTCTCCTTGGTGGCCTTTTCCCAGCAGGACGCCATCGAGTTTCTGCGCAAAGTCAAGCGGCCTTATGATTGGATTTTCTGCGATCCGCCCTACAACCAAGTGAGCTATGTTCGGCTGCTTCAGGCGGTCGGCAAATCGGCCGCGCTGGCCGAAGATTCGCTGCTGATCCTCGAGACGGATCGCTTCCATACTTTCGAGCTGCCGCCGGCGTTGCAGGCCATTGACCAGCGCAAATTCGGAGATACCGTCATACACTTCATCAAGCGCGCCGAAGCTGGATTCCGGGATGACGAACGGCGGGCGTAAAATCCGCGCCTTCTCGGGACCGCGCCCGCGCAAGGAGCTGGGGCAGCACTTTCTGCTGGACGAAGAGATCGCCGAACAGATCGTCACGGCGATGAATCCCGTTTGGACCGATCGAGCGCTGGAGATCGGCCCCGGGCGGGGTGTATTGCTTCGCTTCCTGCTGAAATCCTTCCAGCAAGTGACGGCCGTCGAAATTGATCTGAGATTGCAGAAGTCGCTTACCCGAACCTTCGGCGGACACCCCGGGCTGAACCTGATCTTTGACGATTTCTTGAGATTCGATCTGGCCGGATTTCTGGCCGCCAACGCCGCTCCCGTCAAAATCGTCGGCAATGTGCCTTATGCGCTGTCGGGGGCGATTCTGTTTCATCTTCTGGATGCGGCGACGGAGCAACTCCAGTCCGGCCAATCGCGGTTGCGCAGCGCCACGCTGATGCTGCAACGGGAAGTGGCTCAGCGCATCGCCGCCCAGCCCGGCAGCCGAATCTATGGCGCCATCACGGTTCTGCGATCCTTGTGCGCGGATGCCACGCTCCTGTTCGCGGTTCCGCCGACCGCCTTCTCGCCGCCGCCCAAAGTTACCTCGGCAGTGGTGCGCCTGGATTTTTACGACCAGCCGCGTTATGCCTTGCAAGACCGGTTGGGATTCAGCCAATTGGTTCACCATGTTTTTGCCCACCGGCGCAAGATGCTGAAAAACACTATGGGAACATTCTACGGCATCCGGCCCGATTGGCAGGAAGCGGATTTCGATTTCACGCGACGACCGGAAGAGCTCTCGATAGATCAATTCGTGGAATTATTTCAGCGCCTTCAAACGGGCGAATCCTAACACTTTGGAGGAATCATGAAAACCTTCATCATGGCGTTCATCGCGCTGTTGCTGATCTCGGCCGGCGCTCAGGCGCAATTTCAAAAGGGTGATTGGGAACTGGGGATGACGTTTGCGGCAGGAAGTTATTCCCAATCCGGACAAAGCGAATCGGGCGATTATGACTACGATGCCAAATATCTGGCCCTCGCGCTGTTGCCCGGATATTACCTGCTGGACGGGCTCTCGCTCGAACCGGAATTCAATTACTACACGATGGAGAATTCCGCCCCCACCTTTCAGCTGTTGGGAAATCTGAGCTACACGCGATGGCTTCCCGGCCAAAGAGCCGCCTGGTTTGTGCGGGCCGGAGCCGGCGCCGGCAACGGCGTCCCCTACCCGGGAACGAACCTTGCGCTCTTCGATACCGGTGAATCCATCTTCATTCTCAACTTCGGCGCCGGCCTCAAGTCGCCGATAAGCCGATCTGTCGCTCTGCGAACCGAGCTAAATTATAAACTCTATCGCTACACGCGATCGAATCTAGACAACTACGGATACTCGAGCGGCAGCACGGACTATGATATTCGGGATTTTTCTATCAGGATCGGCTTCTCAATACTGCTATAGCCGGCATGGCGGTGCGAATGGCAGTCAGCATTTAGTTCGTCCAGCATGCCCCTGATTCAAACGGAAGTGATCATCCTGGGCAGCCGCAAGTTCAGCGAAAGCTCGAAGATCATTTCAGTCTTCACGAAGGATCGCGGGCGAGTCTCCCTGCTGGTCAAAGGCGGGCGCAAGGGGACGAAAAAATTTCCGGGCGGCCTGGAGACGTTGAATCGGGTGGAGGCGCAATTCTATCACAAGAGCGGGCGGGAACTGCACAATTTCCGGTCGGCCGATCTGGTTGAGGCTTATGCCAGTCTGCGCAAGGATCTGGCGCTGACCTATACCGCCCTTTCGCTGGCGGAGACAGTCGAGCGAACCACGCTGCCGGAGGACGCCAATGCCGGTCTGTTCGCCGCGCTGGCGGATTCCTTTTCCGCTCTGAATCGCATCTCGATCCACCCCTGGACGATCCGCTGGCGCGGCTTGCTCGGCATCTGCCGGGCGCTGGGCTTCGGCATGTCGCTGGAGGGCTGCCAGGCCTGCGGCAGAAAAGGTCCGATGCGGGGATTCAATCTATCCCGAGGCGGTTTTGTTTGCTCCGCCTGCTACCAGCCGGATGCCGATACCGTGGCGCTGCCGGGTGAAATTTGGGGCATCCTGCGCTTTCTGAATTCCTGCCCGGCGGACGCCGCCGTTCGCTTGAAGGTCGCGCCGCCGACCGGACGCCGCCTTGAGGCGTTCTTTCTGCATTATTTCAAATACCATGTTTCCGGCCTCAGAGGCTTCAGCACTTGGAAAGCTCTGCCGCAGACCTATTGGGGATCAAAAGCCGATAACTCAAGGGAGAGTTAAGATGGATGAGAGCATCTACTGGGCTCATCTGGCCGCCATTGAGGGCATGGGCGCGGTCACCTTCGAGGCCATGATCAAGCGCTTTGGCAGCATCCAGCGAGCCATGTCGGCGCCGATAGAAGAACTTAAAGAAATTCCTTCTCTGGGCGAGCTGACGACCGAGGCCATTCGTCGGGCGCACTTGACGCTGGAAGCGACCCGGGAGAAGATCGAAGAGCTGGAATCCAAGGGAATTCGAGTGCTGACCAGTCTCGACAATGGTTACCCCGCCCGCCTGCGCGAGGCCGCCAATCCGCCGCCGGTCATCTATCAGGCCGGCAAATGGGAGGCGCAGGATACTCTGGCCGTGGCCATCATCGGAAGCCGCGAGTGCAGCCCCGTTTCGGCCAAGCGGGCTCGAGAATACGCCCGCTTCCTCGCGGAGCAGGGACTGACCATCGTTTCGGGCTGTGCCGATGGCGTGGATATCAGCGCTCACCGAGGGGCGCTGGAAGGCGGCGGGCGAACGATTATCATTCCGGGCTGCGGCGCTGACCATTTCGATTTCACCCCGCTGTCGGA
>Ga0315284_10000612_pt1 | contig 48744 bp, 43 predicted proteins | sample YL17G09_16_MG_FD_203696 | JGI IMG/M metagenome (GOLD analysis project Ga0315284, IMG submission 203696) | Sediment microbial communities from Yellowstone Lake, YNP, Wyoming, USA - YL17G09_16 | ecosystem: Environmental > Aquatic > Freshwater > Lake > Sediment | place: USA: Wyoming | collected...
TAACAAACGGCTTAATTGCTTTTCACTTGTGAAAAAAGTCATCCCAACGCTGATCGCCCTGCTGGTTGGCGCGGTGCTGATGTTGCGGCTTTCGGGTTGCGGCTACAAGATGGTCTACTTGCTGGATCAGCCGGTCAGCGATCCCATCATGTACGCCGACGACGCCCAGGATAGCGACCTGTGCAAGGTCGAAGACGGGGGCTATTCCGGCTCGGCCGGCGAATGTCCTACGTGATAGCCCGCCCCGCCCGGATCGGGCGCCCCAACATCCAAAGACCTCTAAAAGATGATCTCTGTGATGCGCCTACTCACTTTCAGTTTGTGCTCTTTCTGCTTGAGCTTGGGTGCCTTGGCCGGTCCTTACAGCATCGGCAATTTTACCCAGATCAAGCTGGAATACCAGTACTCCGACTACCTCGAATACGAGTATCCCAATCCCATTTTCTTTGAGTACCCGGGCCAGGACTACCGCCAGCCTGCCCCGTATATCGTGGATTTCCCCGAAAACCGCATTTTGGCTAAAGTCTCCCAGGGCTTGGGTATCAATGACGTTCTGCACGTCAAGTATCAGTATTCCGATCTGGATGCGAACAAATGGCAGCAGCTTATCAACGCCAAATACGTCCGCAACCTCTCCGCTTCCACAGAAGCCCACATCGCCGCACAGATCACCAGGGGCTCCGGAAAATTCTTTAGCAGAATGATCGAGGTCGGCGGGAAGGTGGATTGGGCGGGCTTCGTTCTGGCGGAGGCCACGTACAGCCACTTTCGCAACGAAATTGACACCGCGGGTTCTCTTGAGAGCAACGCCCACGCATTGGAGCTCAAGTTTCGCCAAGCACTATCGCGCTCGACCGCGTTTCAGGTCAAATACGGCTATTTCTTTTCGGGTGGCCAGAGCCCCGATTTCTTTTCCAACACCCTGACCTTCTGGCTCTCCCAATTTCTCCCGACACAGACGGCTCTTCACCTGGAGTGGCGCGAACATTGGAATGGTTCGCAGTTCCGCAGTTGGTCGCCGGGGCTGGAAATTGACCAGTATCTGGGCTGGGCCACGAACCTTACGTTGCGTGCCCGCTATTACCGCGGCCTCCCCCGCGATCCCAGCCAATTGGCCCAGATCGGCGGCGATTTCTTCGAGAGCACTTCCCTATCCGCCATCTTGAGCCACCATCTCTTCCCCGAGACGGTCATCACGGTCAAATACCGCAATTACATCAGCGATGAAGGCGTGGTCATGAACACCTATCTGATCGGGCTGGAACATATCCTATAACAACTTGGGGCCGGTCATTGCGAGGGGCGTAGCCCCGAAGCTCCGAAGGAGCCTTTAGGTGGCAATCGCATGCCTCCCGCCGTCCTACAACGCATCACATGAATCCACCGCATCAATTCAGTCGCTTCAGCGACTTCCCCAAAAAGGGAGCACCCGAATTTATTCGGGTGTCAAACTGGCTTGCTGCTTCGGCATTCGCCTTGATGATTCTATGGGGCTGCGGCACCCCCCCGGGCTCGCCCCCCGAACCATTGCGCGGCAATCTCGAGGTTGCCGCCTTCACCGTACCTGATGGCGAATATCCGGATTCAATCTGTATCGCCCTTGATGGCGACACGCTGGGTGATTGGTTTGCCAATCCACACACCTTCTCCGATCTGTTCGCGGGCACGCATCTGGTCGAGGTGAGCGTTCTCAAGACCATAGATACGGTTGAGGTCGAATATTCCGGAGCTGCACAGGCTCTCATCGAAGGGGATTCAACCCAACAGTTGGAAATCGCCATGTTGGGCCTTGCGCCGGACTTTGCGCTTGCAGATTTTGAAGGGGATTCCGTGTGGATGGACAGTTTGCGGGGAAAGGTGGTTCTACTCTACTTTTTCGCCTCGACGTGAAATTTCTGCATCGGCGCGGAGATTCCGAGCTTTCAAACCCAGATTTACGATAGCTTCTCTCACGATTCGGTCGAAGTGGTTGCCCTTAACCACAATGCTAACCGCACCTGGCTGTCATCTTATGCTCCTTATATTGGCCCTATTCCGGGGACTATTTACACCAAGGAAGTTGCCATCACGTATCCAATGATTTTCGATTCGCTGGCCACGGCGTTTGACGCATATCAAGTGGATGCAGGTTTGCTGCCATATATTTTTCTGGTAGATCAGGAAGGGAAAATACAACTTCGCTACAACATGGCTAATGACCCAGCACAATTTGAAGAACACTTGGACGAGATCATCACTAAAATTCGCCTGCTGTTAGGGTATTAGATATGGAACTCAAAACGACGGGAAACATGAAACGAAAGCAAATCGCTTTGGCCGCTCTGCTCCTGATTCTGCTGGGGGCAGCTTCGGCTGCTCAGGCCGCACTGCCTATTGGCACGACCGCCCCGGATTTCACCCTTCCGACCACCCAGGATAGCACTCTATCCCTGACCCAGTTTCGCGGCCAGGTGGTCATCTTGGCCTTCTGGAAATCCAACTGAAGGCAGTGTCATGAGGAGATTCCTCATCTTCTAGAAATCCATAAGCAGTACCCCGCGGACAAAGTCCGAATTCTGTCCATGAACGCCATCAATCCGGCCAAGCAGGCCGAAGCGGACGCCAAGCTCTATGAGATCCCCTTTGACGTCCTGCTCTGCCGCAACACCGGCGTCATCCGGGATTATGAGATCAGCAAGCTGCCGCACATCCTCATCATAGATGGCAAAGGCGTCATCCGCGAAAGCAAGCTCTTCCTGAAAACGGAGGACATTAAAGTCGTTCTGGACCAACTTCTGGCCGAATCCGACGCAAAATGAGCAAAATCCGACTGACCATCTTCGTCCTGCTCTCGGTCGTCCTCCTGGCCTCGCTCATCTGGGGCATTCACCTCGGCCACCCGCAGGATATCCAGGTGGAAGCCTCCACCCTCTGACTGAGCTGCATCGGGGTCGGATGATCCCGCTACGGTGAGGGAGAATATTGGGCGGCTCCCAGAGGCCGCCCGTTTGATTCTATAGTCTGGGTCGCCCCTGATCCCGACTTTGAATATGGCAGACTCTCAGCACATTCCACTCCTATCTCCCTGCATGCCTCACTGCTTGCAGGGCACCGATATCCGTGGCATCCTGAAGGCCGTCGCTCAGGTGGGGCGTGACGAACGCCAAGCCGATGAAGCCTTCGCCGAAGCCTTCAGGCTGGTTACCGAAACCAATCCCCTGCCGTCCATCTGCGGGCGCGTCTGTCCCCACCCCTGCGAAGTCCACTGTATCCGCAATGATAAGGACGCCCCCGTCGCCATCAACGACATTGAACGGTTCGTAGGCGATTGGGGTTTAACCCACGATTTTAAGCTGACCAAGCTGACCGATGAGGTCCAACCCGAAAAGATAGCCGTCATCGGATCCGGGCCGGCTGGACTGGCCTGCGCTTATCAACTTGCCCGCCGCGGCTATCGCGTCACCCTCTTTGAGGCCTTCCCCAAGCCCGGCGGCATGTTGCGTTACGGCATCCCCTCCTACCGCCTGCCCCGTAACATACTCGATACCGAGATCAACCGCATCCTCGACTTGGGCATCGAGCTTCGACTGAATACCGTCGTGGGCCGCGATATATCATTGAATCAAATTCGATCCGATCACGACGCAGTTTTCATTGGTATCGGCGCTCAGAAAGGCGCCGCTCTCGGCTGCCCGGGAGAAAATGCCCAAGGCGTTTATGGAGGCGTTGAGTTCCTCAGGATGGTCAACAGCGGGCAGCCGGTTGATTTGGGTCAAAAGGTCATTGTCGTCGGTGGAGGCAATACGGCAATTGACGCGGCCCGCGTTGTTCGCCGCCTGAACCCCGCTTCCGAAGTCACTATCCTCTATCGCCGCTCCCGGGCCGAAATGCCCGCCATCCCCGATGAAGTCGCCGCCGCCGAAGAAGAGGGCATCGAGATTGTCCTTCTCGCGGCGCCCGTGGAAATCCAATCGGACCATGGCCGCATATCGAGGCTCATCTGCCAGCGCATGGAACTTACCGATCCCGACGCCTCCGGCCGCCGCAAGCCCGTCCCCATTCCCAATAGCGTCTTCACGCTTGAAGCTGATGCTCTGATCGCCGCGGTATCCCAGCAGAGCGATTGGGACGGCATGGAATCCGTCCATGACATCAAGAGCGATGAGTTCGCCAAACGCTTGAGTTTGACAGATCAGCAAAATGTCTTTGTCGGCGGAGACGTTCGCGAATTGGGTTTGGTGGCCGAATCGTTGCTTCAGGGCCGTCAGGCCGCCGAAGCCATTCACGCCAAGTTCCGCGGCATTACGCTTCCTGAGCCTCCGCCGGCTCGAACCATCGAAGCCAATTGCCTCCATCTGGAGACTGTCCGCGCCGCCGAGCGCCATGAAAAAGAGCGACTGGCCGCCGGCGATCGCTTGGAGCGCCCCTGGGAAGAGGAGTCCAAGACGCTTTCATCCATCGCCGCCGTGGAAGAGGCCACGCGCTGCATCAGTTGCGGCGAAAGCTTCATCAAGCGCCCCAAGACGCACCCCCTTCACATCTTCCGGCGCATCAGCCAGATCGGAGTCGGAGCATTCCTTTTCAACAGTTATTTCGCCGTTTTTTCGACTAAGACTCTCTACAACGGGCCCTTTCGCAATGCCTGTGTCCCCGGTCTGAACTGCCATTCTTGTCCTACAGCCACCATGGGCTGTCCGATCGGGATTTTGCAGTATTATGCGGCCACGCATCGCTTCCCCTGGTTCCTGTTGGGATTCTTGGGGATTATCGGCCTGCTGTCGGGCCGCTTTACCTGCGGCTGGCTTTGCCCCTGGGGGCTGGTGCAGGATCTGACTCATCGCTTCAAGAAGGTTCGCATCAAGATTCCTCGTCTCCTGCATTACCTCAAATATGTCATCTTGATCGTGGTGGCGATCATCATTCCCTACATCACCTTCGAGCACTGGTTCAGCAAGCTCTGTCCTTGCGGCGCCCTGATCGCTGCCATCCCCTGGGCCTTGTGGAATCCCATAGACCCGGTGCTGGGCGTCCCCTATATCGCTCGCGACATGATCGCCTCCATGTTCTGGATCAAGATGTGGATTCTTTGGGCGTTCCTGGTCCTCTTCCTCTTTATCAAGCGTCCCTTCTGCCGAACCATCTGTCCCTTAGGAGCGATCTACGCACTTTTCAATCGCATTTCACTCGTGTCGGTTAAGAACCTGCCCGGCTGCGTGGATTGCGGCCAATGCGACGCCGTCTGTCCGGTGGATCTGAACGTCAAGCGCGAAGTCAACAGCGAAGCCTGCATCAAATGTCTGGAATGCACTCAATGCCAGCATAATAAATTCAGCATCAATCAATTCTGGAAAAAGCTCCTCAAAAAACGCAGACGGCCGCTATCGGAAATCGTCCCGGAACTGCCCCCGATGCCCGAAGCGCCGGTCGCCATCGAATCGAGAATTCGATAATATGCCCGTAAGGGCACACAGCGATGCGCCGCATGTCACCGGAACCCAGTCCCCTATCAATTCGTTATATAAGCGAAAAATGACACATAAGGAACCACACGAGATACCCATGAAAAGAATCTTCCCCATACTCGGCATGACCATCCTGCTGTCGGCGGCGCTCATCACGCTGGCCATCACCGGTGAAACCGCCAAAGATCCCGTCTGCGGCATGGAAATTTCCACCGCCAACAACGCCTTCAGCCTTGAAAGTCCTCACGGCGTCATCTATTTCTGCAGCCAATCGTGCAAGGATAAATTCCTGGCCAACCCGGCAGCCTATACGCCCAAAATGCCGGCCGAGCCCGCCGCTCCCGCGGCTCCAGCCGCTCCGGCAACTGAGGCCAAGAAATCCGGCTGCGAAGGCTGCGTTGGACACTCCAAAGCCGCTGCTGCCGAGAAGGTTGAACACGGCGGCGCTGGTCACGCCATGACAGCTTCGGCAACGGCCGCTAGCGAGCACGGCTGTGATGGCAAATGCGGCAACACCCAGATTAAGGCGCTCAATGAATTTCATGCCCTGATGAAGCCGCTGGAATCCGGCGAAGGCCAGGCCCACATCGCCCTGGTCAAGGGCGCTGCCTCAGACCTGGTGGCGAAGAAAGACGAGGTCCTGAAGGCCGAATGTCCCGGAGGCGTCTGCACCGAGTCCTACAAAGCCACGCGCGCCGATTTCGGCTCCAAAGTGGATGCCTTGGCTGCCGCCGCCAAGTCCGGCGACGAATCCGCCATTGCCGCCGCCTTCAAGGAGATGCATTCCGCCTATCAGGCTCTGGATATGATGGCGCGCTGATTTTCCCTTGCATCGGCAAATTCGCTGAATTATATTGAGGGTTCCGGATGGTCCGGAACCCTCAAGTATTATATGCTGCGCATCGGCCTTACCGGTCTGCCCGGCTGCGGCAAGACCACGCTATTCCAGGCTCTGACGGGGATCGCCACCCACATCGGCGCCGCCGCCAAACGCGAAGTTCACGTCGGCCAGGCGAAAGTTCCTGATCCGCGCCTCGAAGATCTCAACCGAGTCTTCCAGAAGCCCAAAGCCATCCCTGCCATCGTCGAATATGTGGATGTGGCGGGATTCAGCGCCGGGGACGCTCGCCGCGCCGGTTTCCGGGAGTCCGCCACTTCGTGGGAGGATCAATTCCTGGGCGATCTGCGCACCTGCGACGCCCTGTTGCAGGTCCTGCGCGGCTTTGATGCTCCCGGCCTGTCACCGGCGGATCCGCTGCGCGATTTCCGCAGCGCCGAAGCGGAATTCATCCTATCCGATCAGATCATTCTCGAAAAACGCCAGTCTCGACTTCAAAGAGATCTTCATAAGCATCCCGCGGCGGAAGTCAAAGCTGAACTGGAGCTGCTGGATCGCTGTCTGAACGCCCTGAATCAAGAAAAACCGCTGCGCACGATCGCCCTGAGCCCGGCAGATATGCCCTTTCTGAAGGCCTACGCTCCCCTAAGCATCAAACCCCAGCTCGCCGTTCTGAATGTGTCGGAAGACGATGTCCGCCGCGAATCAGAATTGATTCAAAACCTGCGTCCTCAGATCGGGAGCCCGTGCGTTCATCTGTCCGCCGTGTGTGCGACACTGGAGATGGAGATCGCCCAGCTCGACCCCGATTCCGCCCGGCAATTCATGGAAGATCTGGGCATCGAAAGTTCCGCTTTGGATCGCCTGGTGCGAGCCTCCTACGAATTGCTCGGCTTGATCAGCTTCTTCACCATCGGCGACGCCGAAGTCCGCGCTTGGACGATTCGGCGCGGATCCACCGCCAGGGAGGCCGCCGGAGTCGTCCACACCGATATGGAGCGCGGCTTCATCCGGGCCGAAGTCGTCAACTTCGCCGATTTTCAGCCTCGCGGCGGCTTCGCCGCCTGCCGACATGACGGCGTGCTGCATTTGCAGGGCAAGGAGTATATGGTCCAGGACGGCGACATTATCCAATTTCGCTTTGCCATATGACATGGCAGGGGCGCACGGCTGTGCGCCCCTGCCATGACTTCCTTGCGCCCTTTGCGTTTAAATAAACTCTCGAATGCACGAAGCACCCACACCCAACGAAAATAACAACTCCCACTGGCGGGCCTTCCTTCCCATCTCGCTGGTCGCCGTCATCACCACGCTCGACAGCAGCGTCGTCAACGTCTCCCTGCCGGTCATTTCCGAGCAGCTTCATGCCGGCATCGGCATCATTGACTGGGTGGTCATGGCTTATCTGCTGACCATCACCGGCCTGATGATGATCTCCGGCCGCATCGGCGACCTGCGCGGCCGCCGCCGTATTTACCAGGCGGGAATAATTCTCTTCACGGCTTCCTCCGCCCTTTGTGGCTTCGCCGTCAACATTTACATGCTGATTGCCAGCCGCGCTCTGCAGGGCGTCGGCGCCGCCTTGATCACCGGCAACGGCCCCGCCTTAATCGGCGAAATCTTTCCAAAAGAAAGCCGCGGTAAGGCGCTGGGCCTATTCGGCATGGTGGTCGCCTTTGGCCTTTCCACCGGTCCCGCCGTCGGTGGCTTCATCACCGGCTGGCTAGGCTGGCGCTATATTTTCTACCTGAATTTGCCGCTGGGGATTTTGGCCGCCATCCTCATTCGCCGCAACCTGCGCGCCGATACCGTCTTCTCCAAATCGCGCTTTGATATTGCCGGCGGAGTCTCGATGGCGACAGGGCTGTTCTGTCTCCTGCTGGCCTTATCCCGAGGCAGTGACTGGGGCTGGACCTCACCCATCATTCTGGCGCTGTTTGCGACGGCCATCATCATCCTGATCTTTTTCGCGCGCACCGAGCTGCGCGTGTCCGATCCCGTCCTGGACCTCAGGCTCTTCTCCAATTTGCCCTTTCGCAGCGCCGCCCTCGCGGGAGTTCTCGGTTTTACCTCGCTCTTTGCCCAGACCTTCCTTTTGCCCTTTTATCTAATCCAGTTGCGCCATTTTCCACCTCAGCATGCCGGGCTCTTTCTCATGGCGGTCCCTCTGATCATGTCCGTCGTTTCCCCCACGTCGGGATCGCTCTCGGATAAAATCGGCACGCGCGGTATTTCCGCCGTCGGGCTTCTCTTCCAGGGAATGGGCTTTCTGCTCTTGTCAACCTTGCAGCCTCAAACGTCGGAATTGACCCTGTTTTCCTTTCTGCTGGTCATCGGCCTGGGAACGGCCACGTTCAATGCCCCGAACAATTCCGAGCTGCTGAATTCGGTGCCCAAACATCGCCTCGGCAACGCCGCCGGCATGATGGGATTGACGCGCACCTTCGGCATGGTCTGCGGCATCGCCTTTTCCGGCGCCGTATTCCACGGCGTCAGCAGCTACTTAGCCAAAGGAGCCGGAAATGCGCATCCGCCTGACTTTGCCTTCATCGCCGGTCTGCGTTGGGCCTTCTGGCTCGCCGCCGCGCTGGCCTGGCTGGGGGCGATCTTCGTCTGGCGGCGCGGCCCTAAGCCCACAGCCGAATCTTCAATTATGCCCTGACTGACATAACAAAACAGGGCGCTTCCGCGCCCTGCCAATTTGATATTTGAATTTTGATATTTGATATGACCCGAAATCTCTATCCGTCGGACAAAAACTTCTCGAACATCCTCCCCAATTCGAACCGGCAGTAGCGGCAGAACACTCCTTCCCAGAGTTGATATACCTCCGCCTCTACCTGCTCAGGAATCATCGTGGCAAGCTGAGACAGAAGTTTCTGGCGCGTGGCCTCCATAGCCGCCGCGTCACCGTTGGCCGGGCAGAGAGCATCTTCGCCCAGAGCCACCACTTCGCCGCGCCAGCGGTACGCTCCGCGCGAACCCGGCAGTTCCATGCCGCATCGTTGACAAGTCATGCCGCAAATCCCCTTTTTAATCCCAATTGCCGCGCCCTCTCCACTGCTTCCGCGTACTCCCGCAGGCTCAGACGTCGGTCCATTCCCGGCAACTGATCGGCCTGATAGCAGGGGCGGTATTGATCCATGATATTGACGTAGGTATCAGGTGATATTTCGTTCGCCATAAATTCCAGCACGCCTCGCGTATTCTCCGGATGGTCGGGCAGAACCAGATGTCTGACCAGCAGCCCGCGCCGCGCCACGCTCCCCATTACCTCCAAATCCCCCACCTGCCGATGCATCTCCTTCAGCGCGGCACGATTCACATCGGGGTATTTCGCCGCGCCGCTGAAGGCCGCCGCGATCTTCGCATCGGAATATTTTGCGTCCGGCAGGTAAATTTCAATCAGGCCGTCGCACATCTGAAGCGCCTCGACGCTTTCATATCCACCGCAGTTGTAGACCGCCGGAACGCTCAACCCCCGATCCCGCGCCGACTGCAGCGCTTCCCAAATAGACGGCGTGTATGGCGTCGGCGTGACGAAGTTGACGTTGTGGCACCCCATCCTCTCCAGCCCCAGCATCATCGAAACAAGATCATCAATTGTGATCGGTTCCCCCTGCCGCAGTTGGCTAATCTCCCAGTTCTGGCAGAATCGGCAGGCCAGGTTGCATCCGGCGAAAAAGATCGTGCCCGAGCCGAATCTCCCTACCAGTTCGGGCTCTTCGCCGTAATGCGGCCCCGCCGACGAAACCAGCATCTGAGTGCCCAGACCACAATCGCCCAATTCCCCCGCCGCGCGATTTGCTCCGCAATGGTGCCCGCAGAGCCGGCAGTTTTCATATCGCCGCAAATAGTCAGTCATAGTGGACGTGAGGAATCTTGAGATCCGTAATTCCCCTAAATTCCCCTTTAGAAAAGGGGGACTTCCACCAGTTCCCCCCTTTCTTAAGGGGGGGCAGGGGGGGATTATGAGTCCCCCGTCCTCGCAAATACTCTCGCCCCCACGGCAAAGCAGACCGCTCCAATCCCCACCAGCACCGCGCAATGGCCAAGCATCATCTCCAGCGAAAATCCCCGCCACACCGCCCCCTCCATGGAGAGAATCGCCCACTTGATCGGGCTGACGTTGCTGGCCGCCTTCATCCAGGACGGCATGTAAAACAACGGCACCATGCCCCCGCCGATCATCGCCATCACCAGCAGCACCGCCCAACCGATGCCCCCCGCCGAAGCCTCGGTCTTGCCTAGAACCGAAAGTAGCATCATGATGCCAACAAAACAGAGGCTCGATGCGATCATGGCCAGGACCAACAGGGGCAGGGAATAAGGCCGCACGCCGAAGATGACAATGCCGATTAAAAAGAGTAGCGTGGTCACAGCAAAAGTTGTGATAAAGCAGGCCAGCGCTTTACCCGCCAGAATATGCGCTCGCGAAATCGGTGCAATTCGCAGCCGCGTAAGCGTGCCCCGCGTCCTTTCCACCACCAGCCCAATCCCGAACGCCGCCGCTGTCCCCAATAGCCCCCAAATGATGGCCTGCGGGAAAGTGACTTCAAATGAATTCTTGGGCCCCTCGCGCTTCACGGCCACATCAGAAACGGTAACCTTCAGCGGCTCCCAGCCCTTGGCCCCCGCGCCTTGAGCCTTTCCCGAATCTGCGCCAATCTGAGTGGTCTCCGCTTGAGCCAGAAAACGATCCATCTCTTGCAGTGCGCTTTGCAGCGGAGCGAATATCTTTTCCTGCTCCTTCGGCACGCCCTTTAAGACGTCCAGACCTGTTTGCACCTGCTTCCGCCCCTTCGTCGGATCGCTGAAAACCTCCTGCATCCCCTCCATGAAGTAGCGCGTCAATATCCCCTGCAGCATCCCCGCCTCGGCCTGGCGGGAAGGATCCATTCCCATCTCAATCTCCGCCGGATCCCCCCAGAACATGCGCTCCTTGGCCTCGCCGAAACCCTTCTGCAGAATCACGTAGGCCGAACGCTTGCCCCTCTGCACCAGCGAAGCCGCCTCCTCCCGCGACGTCAGCAGGATGCTCAGCTCCGCTTTGCCGGACAGTGTCTGAAAGAATTTTTGCGATCCCGCGCTGCTGTCTTCATCCACTATGGCGATGGGGATTGAATGACCCTCGCCTCCGCCCCCTGAGAAAATCACTCCGAAGAAAATGGCATAAAGCAAGGGGAAGAAGAAAACGAAGAAAAATCCCGCCCGGTCGCGCAGGAGCAATCTTAAATCTTTTCCCGCCAGGACGAATATCGGTTTCACTAATCCCTCAAGTGCTTGCCGGTGAGACTCAAAAAGACGGTTTCCAGATTGGGCCGTTCGACGCGGAATCGCAGCAAGCGCCCACGGGCTTTCAACTTGGCCAGTTCCTCGACGGGATCGCGCGTCTCGATGCGTTCTTCGCCCCAATCCCATTCCACCACGACGGCATCGGATCCTCCGTGCGCCGCGATCAGGTTATCCACCGTATCCAGCGCCAGGAGCTTCCCCTGATCCATGATCCCCACTCGGTCGCAGAGCCGCTGCGCCTCCTCCATATAATGAGTCGTATAAAGAATCGTTCGCCCCATTTTGCGTAGCTCCAGGATATTGTCAAAAATGGCGTGGCGCGATTGCGGGTCCACGCCCACGGTCGGCTCATCCAGGAGCAGCAGTTCCGGATCGTGCACCACCGCCACCGCCAAATTCAGACGCCTCTTCATTCCGCCGGAATAAGTCGAGACGCGATCTTGGCGTCGGTCTGCGAGCTGGACAAAGTCCAGCGCCCATTTCACCTTGTCACAAAGTTCCGCACCGCCCAAGCCTTGCAGCCGCCCGAAGAAGTTGATATTCTCCTCGCCGGTCAAATCGTCGTACAGCGCCAGCGCTTGCGGAGCGACTCCGATCCGCTTTCGCGCCTTGGCCATCGCCGGCGCTTCGCCCGCAATCGCTGCTGTTCCGGAATCCGGGCGCAACAGTCCCACGGCCAAATTCACGGTCGTCGTCTTGCCCGCTCCGTTGGGGCCCAGCAGGCCGAAGATTTCGCCTCTGCGCAGTTCCAGCGACAGCCCATCCACGGCCCGAATCTGCCCAAAACTCTTGCGTATGTCTTGCAGACAAAGCATTGCCAATCCCTAATTCAAGTCCTGCTTTTCTTCGGACAAAACCCTCAACTGCTGGCTGGCGCGCTCCAGCCGCTCCTTCTCTTCCGCCGTCAGATTTTCATACCCCACCTTGTTGATGCGATCAAGCAAGTAATCCACCTCAGAACGAATGGCCTGCAAGTCGGTCATCCGCTGCGCTTCCATTTTCACCTGCCGCGCCTCTTTCTGCGAGCGGCTTTTCTTGGAAATCTGCCAAGCGACTCGGCGCATAAAAGGAGAGCCTTTCAAATAGAGGAGCCCCACGGCCATCCCGCCCAGATGAGCGAAGTGCGCCACGCCGTCGGAAGTGTAGGATCGCGACATTAAGAATTCGAGGGCAGCGAAGAGGATGACGAAATATTTCGCCTTGATGGGAATGAAAAAGTAGAGAAGGATGAGGTTATTGGGGAAAAGCACGCCATAAGCCAGCAGCAGCCCAAAGATGGCTCCCGACGCGCCGATGGTCGGCATGTGCGATGTCGGCGTGAAGGCGATATTGATCAACCCCGCGCCGATACCGGTGATAAAGTAATAGCGCAGGAATTCCCGCGTTCCCCAGACTCGTTCCAGCTGCGATCCGAACATCCACAGAGCCAGCATGTTGAAGGCAATGTGCATCAGACCGCCGTGCAAAAACATGTACGTCACCAACTGCCACAGCCATCCCTTGAAGATCACAGAATGCGGCACTAGGCCGAACCACTGCGAAACCGGCACCGGTATCGGCGCCAGAGCCTGGACGGCGAATATGACGCCATTGGTAATGATCAGAACCCTGACGGCTGGTGTCCAGGTCGTTCCAAAGCCGAAGGACTGAGAGCGATAGACGGAGGTCATTTAGGATGAATCCGATCTTTTTCGATCAGCAAGCAAACAGGGGCAGGACGGGAGATCAGCACTTTCTGCGCAACCGATGGGGCGATCGTTTCGGACCGCCCCAACCGTACTGAGAATTTTTGTGTTTGTGAGGCGCGGCAAGCTTCTGGCGCGCCGCGCCGAAGACCGCATGGTGCGCTATTTTAGCAGCAGGATTTTCTGGCTTAAGGTCGCCTGCTCATATCGCAGCACGGCGATATAGATTCCCGACGCCAGGCCCTGCCCCTTCAATTCGCGGCGGTGAAGACCGGCCGGCAATTGTCCGTTTGCCATCACCGCAATCCTCTGTCCCCTGGTGTTGAAAATCTCCAGCCGGACATTTCCCGCCTCAGGCAGGGAAAATTGCAGGACGGCATTGGGATTCGCGGGATTGGGTAGCGCCGCCAATGTCGGCGCGGGGCGCGTCTTGCCGAGGCTGGAATTGGTCGTTACACCCGGCGGATCCGTGGTGATCTTGATCGCTCGTCCGGCGGCCAGAACCGCCGCCGCCGGCGGGTAGTCACCTGAGTAAGCATATTGCAACCCGCGACGATGCTCGTAATCTTCCATGCCGACGGTGGCATAGTTGTTATCGTCATCTACGTCGTTGACGGTTTCATACTGGAACAGGATCTCGCCATCGCCGGAAAGAGTCGGATGCTGGACCGGATCGAAGAGAATCAGTTCGAAGGTCTCTTCCTTCCAGGACGATGGGCTGGCATACTGATACCGGTTCACCGTTCCGCTCCACTCGACGATGTAGCGTCCCGCGGACGCATCATAGCGAGTGAAGACGTTGACAAAGTAGCTGGTATCACGGAAGAAACCCAGGGTGTCGGGCTTCAAATCATCCCAGAACGGCGCGATCAGGGCCGGCGGGCCCAGCGCCGAAGGCATATTCCAGTTGCGGAACTCCGCCATCCAGGTCTCCCCGAAGGATACATAGCCGTTCGAGCAAATAGTCAGCGAGTCGTAATCCTCATTATAATACTTGAACAGGAACGGCAGCATTAGCGATACCGACTGATCGTCTTCCAGCGGGTGCGGGGTCGCCCCGCTGCCGCCGTAGGCGGAATCAAGCTCAATCCAATTGTAAACCGGCGCCTCGGCATAGCCGAGGTCCGTATCGTCGTAGGCATAATAACCGTACGAATCCGGCCCCAGCGGATCCGTCGTCGCCGGCTGCCCCAACGAAACGGGGAAACTCACGGTCTGCGCATACCCTCCTGATGCTGTCAAGGCCAGTTCAAATATCACTTGCTGTCCAGTGGCAGCCCCGGCTGATACCGTGACGGCGCAGGTATTGCTGCTGAGGCCGGTGGCATTGGGCAGCACAACAGGAAATGTCGCCTGAGCTGATGTGATATTGACCGCTGAACTGGCGCAGCTTAAGGTACCCATCAGGCTTTGCGCCGGCAGCGTCCCGATATTCGTCAGCGCAATCTTAATCGCCGCCGTTTCCCCCGGTTCGAGCGATCCGCTTTCCACTACGATGTCCGCCGGAATTAGCATCAGCCCGCCAATGGGCAGCGTGAATTTCAGTTCGCTGGCCTCGGCGCCGCTGCTGAGCGCCAGCGTGAACTCGACCATGGTGCCGTCCAAGACTTCCGGATTTGCGGTGACCTGAAATACCGCGTTTCCATCGCCCGATCCAGCAATTGAGGCCAGAGCCGCCGTCGAATCCGCTATGGCGATGTTGGGATGGTTTGATCGCAAGGTCGCCTCAATGTCCGATATCGCCGCCGTCCCGTAGTTGTGGAGCTGAACCGTCAGATCGAAGTTCTCCCCAGCCTGAGCAATCCCGTCGCCCGAAACCGCCAGATTTCCAATGCCCAGCGGAAAGCTCGCAATCTGGACGACAATCGAATCCTGCTTGGCTTTGCAATTTTGCTTGGACGCCGTTACATAGAGCTGGCCTTCGGTTAACGGTTCAACTTGAAGCGACACCTCGCCATTGCCGTCAGCGACCGCCCCGGCCAGCACCTCATCGGCTTTGTAAAAGGCGATATAGGCTCCGCCCAGCGGCGTGCCGCCAAGAGTCGTCACTCGCGCCGTCACCATCTTGCTGCCGGGCTGGATTTGATCGGGAATCTCCAATGCCATTAGTGCGGGCGTGTCCGTCCAGATCGCCAGCTCCGGATCGCCCAAGATGTTATAAGTGTGGAAATAGAAGTTTACCAGACCGTCGCTGGCGATATCTTCTGGGAAACCATAGTAAAGTTCCAGCTTTGACCGCAGCGCGGATTGCCCGATGCGATACAGATTCTCTTCTAGCAACCCTTCGAAGAAACCGGCATAGATGGCATTGTTCCATTTGGTATTGGTATGCAGATCGCTCGGCCCGTAAAACGCAGCGCCGCCCGAAGGGGTGAATGGCGTGCCCCAGCGGATCCAGGCCTCGCCAAAACAGGGGTCGAGAGGATCCCGGAAATTGCCCGTTTCGCAGACTATGCTCACCACGACAGGCAACTTAGGGCCATTTTGCAGGTCGGCCATATCAGGGATTTGATAAATAGGGTATTGCCAACCGCTTTCATCCCCCCAGCCGCGGTAAGCCACCAGTCCCCTGCCGCTATTTAGGGCAGAAGTGATCAGCGGCGTGCCAAAGGCCGGATTCTGTGGCGGACCCCAGTAGATGACCGTATCCACCTGGGCATAACCGTAATCGTGCAGCTTTTCCATTAGCCAGAGCGTTACCCAAGCCGGCGTAATCGGGGCAGGAGGGGTGTCGGCGTAATTTCCCGCTGCAAGCAATGCCTTTTTAAACCATGTTGGATCGGTTAAATAGGGATTCTTCTGATAATTTAGGATTTTATTCAGGGCCGTGGCTAGCTCTGTTGCTGTCGTCACTGATAGCCGACCAACCATAATGTCCGGAAAGTAATCCTGACCTTCCAGCATCGCATATTGATGATCCGTGGGATCAATTTCCGTGCTGTTGGGTTTGGTAATATCAAAGGCCGGAATGGGCGCTGGGCCGTTGGTGGGATCGCCCACCAGCAGAACGTAATCCAGCGGCGCATCCCCGGCATAGTACTCCTCCATGATCGCGGCCTTAATCTGTTCCTTGCTGTTGTTGACATTGTAGGTAAGGGGCCTTAAGATGACTTGATTCCCCAATTGCCGCTTCCAGGTCATGAAATTAGTTAAAAACAGGTTGTTGGTGAAACTTTCGGCGATAAAAATTAAGTATTTACCTCGGGATCCTTCCGCCACCAGAGGCGTTGCTGTATTATACTCCGTCTGATTGACTACCACCCCCTCGTAGATCGGTTTGAAGGCGTCCGAAGCGGGGGGGAAGTAGGTCTTGACATTCTGGTTGGATAGCCCCACGGTGCGAAATTCCACTTCCAAATGAGTCGCCACCACCAACTGTTGGGCGTCGAAATCGTAACGTATGGGATGGATGGTTATCGGCGCCAATCGCTGATCCTTCATGATAACCGGGCCGGAAGCTGTAGCCCACGCGGATGGGAAAAGGCCCTCCTGCTGGGCGGGGGCAGTCGGTTCAGAAGCCACCCCTTCGGGAGGCTCGGCCAGGTACGGATTCAGGCAGGGGAAGCTCTGGGTGCTCACGGCGTGAATGAACACCTCCACTTCCCGGTCATCCGGAATCGCCAGCAACCGGCCAATGGAAGGTAACTCAGGCAGCCCTAGTGAGGTGGTTAACCCCGCCGAACCCGGCAAATGAATCCTCGAGCGAAACTGCCCACCCTGAAGTATCTGTTCGCTCCAGAATCCGGGGCATTCCCAGAGCAGCCGGGATCCTGAACTCCAGCTGCTTATAACTTCCAAGGTCCAGGCCGAGCCGGTTGCGGCTCCAGGCTGGGCATTATACCAGATCGGCGTGGCCGATTGAGACCAACTCAAACCGGCGGCGATGCAAATTACCAGAACCACGCTGACGTTCTTCGACAAATTCATGGTCTCCTCGCACAGGCTTCTTCGTTTCGGTAACCCTAAAATAACAAATTTCCGGGCTTGGATCAAGAGCTTTTCCGGCGTCTAAAGAAGAGCATCCGCATACCATCTAACTGACTCCTATGCCAAACATTGCCCTTTACGCCTCAGCGCACGGCTACGGGCACACCGCCCGCTGTCTTGAAGTCGCGCGCCAAATCGTCAAGTTGAATTCCCACGCCGTTGTCTATTTGATGAGCGACGTCATGGATTCCTTCTTCCTGGGAGAGGATCATTCCCGCATCAAGCGGCGCCGCCTGAAAATGGATGCCGGCATCCACCAGGTGGACGGCGTCACTCTGGACCTGCCCGGCACGCTGAATGATTTGAAACAGCTCGAAATCGCCTCCGACGATCTGATAGACGCCGAGGTCGAATTCCTGCGCCGCGAAAAAATCTCCGTCGCGCTCTGCGATCTGCCCCATCTGGCATTCGAGGCTCTGGCCGTCGCCGGAGTGCCCGCCTATGGTCTCAGCAATTTCTCCTGGGACTGGATCTACCAGGCCTACGTGCGGGAATATCCTCTGTTTCTGCCGCATATCGAACGCATTCGCAAGTCCTACCGCTCGGTGATCAAGCTCTTCCGCCTCCCCTTCGGCAATCCCATGCGCGTCTTCCGCGACGTGGAAAACATCCACCTGGTGGCGCGCACCTCGCCACTGTCCAAGGAGGCCGCCCGCAAGAAGCTGAAAATCGGCAAATCCGAATCCATCATCCTCTTCTCCTTTGGCGGCTTCGGCCTCGATCTCGAGTTGAAGCGTTCTCTGGCCAAGGATGTCATCATGATCTCCACCGATCCCTCGCCGGATCCCGGCCCGCCCTTCCGCCACTTCACGGACGAGAAACTGGCGGCTTGGGGTTTGCGCTATCCTGACCTGGTGGCGGCCGCTGACGCCGTCATCTCCAAGCCCGGGTATGGCATCGTCTCAGAATGCATCGCCAATCGCACCCCGTTACTCTACGCCCCGCGCGGCGATTTCCGGGAATATCCCGTTTTGGTGCGCGAAATGAAGAAGCACTTGCCCAGCCGTCTGATCACTCTGAAAACCCTCTCGGCCGGCAATTGGCTGAATGCCTTCAACGAATTGAAATCTCAACCCTTCCCGCCGCCCTATGCTGTGGATGGCGCCAAGACCGTTGCCGAGAAGCTCCTTGCGGTGGCAGGGTAATTTGCGAAATATTTGATTTGAAAAAGGCGAGAACTCGACGAGGCTGCCGTGCGGGGCGAGAACTCGGCGCGCAATCGGGAAGAGAAGTCGGCAAAGTGACGAGAAGTTGACAGGCCAGAATGCCCCGAAGGGGCAGGCAGGAGCCGGGGAGGCGAATGAGGGCCTGGCCCGGAAATGCCCCGAAGGTCCGCCTTTTGGCGGAAATTTCCGGGCTACTCTGATTCTGTCCCCTGAAGGGGACGTAAAGACAATGGCGGCCGGTGGCCGCCTTTCTTATTTGCGTTTTATGGCGGGGACAGAGGGTCGGAAGGCGATGCTGGGTGTAAATAGCATTCGCATTTTGTGTATAAAGGGCTTGACTTTAGGGATGAATATGATTTCCTTAGTGGCAGTTAAGTAAGCATGGGGGCAGCTCGCGCGGGGTAGGGGGCGGCCCTGTTCAATATAAACCCGGCCATCAAGCTGGCCGGGCCACCCAGCCACCCAGCCGCCTTTCTTATTTTCGTTTTATGGCGGGGACAGAGGGTCGGAAGGCGATGCTGGGTGTAAATTGCATTCGCATTTTGTGTATAAAGGGCTTGACTTTAGGGATGAATATGTTTTCCTTAGAGGCAGGTAAGCAAGCTTAAGGGCAGCTCACTTGGGGTAGGGGGGTGCCCTGTTCAATATAAACCCGGCCATCAAGCTGGCCGGGCCACCGAGCCAAAAGTAAGTGGGATGGAGAATAGAAACATGGGGACATTTTACGTTGGGGCGCTGATTGCCAACCACACCGATCGAAAGAGATCGGCGCGGATGCCCAAATTGCTGGTGGATACCGGCAGCGAATACACCTGGCTGCCGGAATCCACCCTGGGCAAAATCGGCGTGCAAAGAGAAAAGAAAGACCTCTCCTTTATCATGGCGAATGGAACGATCGTGACGCGGAGTGTCGGTTTTGCGATCGTGCACGTGGATGGGTATTTCACCATAGACGAAGTCGTCTTTGCCGAAAAGGGCGACCTGATTCTGTTGGGAGCCAGAACTCTGGAAGGATTAAATCTCACGGTGGACGCGACGAAGAAGAAATTAGTGGCCGCCGGACCCATCCCGGCGGCATAGGGAAATAGATGCAAGGGCAGCTCGCGTGGGGGTGGGGGGCGGCCCTTTGCGGTTTATGGGGCTGTCGGGTGCGGAGACCCGACAGCACAGAAATATATACCCGGCCATCAAGCTGGCCGGGCCACCCAGCCAATAAGACGCTGAAACGATTACCGGCCATACCGCTGAAATAAGATCAAGGGCGGCTCGCAGGTAGGGGGCTGCCCTCTGTTTTATAATAAACCCGACCCTGAAGGGTCGGGCCACCCAGCCGGCTCCACGAGAATCTGTACCAGGTGACCCTGACCGGCGGTGAGCCGCTAATGTATCTGGAAGATGTGCTCCTGATTGCCGAGGAGTCCAAGAAGCTGAATGTGCCCATGATCGTTGTCACCAATGGAGCACTCCTCACGGAGCGTTTTCTGCGGACATACGCCGCGCTTGGGCACATCCTTGTGATTTCACTGGAAACTATGGATAAGGACAAGTGGGCGAATTTTCGGGGTAGGAACCACTATGAGCATGTGATGAGGAACATCATGATCGCTCGGTCTTCCCTGGGCAGCAAGCTGCGGATCCAGTCCGTCCTAGCAAAAGAAACCCTGGACGATGTTCCACTAATCAAGGCTTTTTGCGATGAGCACTCGATTCCACACGTCATTCAGCCTTATATGGATTTTGGAGGTTGCTGGCATAGTGCTGACAAATACAGAGATACAGGAGTCACCTGCGCTGCACGGAAGAACATCTGCATCTATCCCAATGGAGACGTGGTCAAGTGCTTTGACCACCATCGAATTCCGTCAGCAAAAGATCCACTTGGGAGCATCGCCAAGGAGGACATTATCACGATCCTCTGCAAGAAACGCTCAACTGAAGTGTCGAAGATCATGAAGACCTGCAACTATCCATGTAAACAGCTCTCATGCAACATCCCCGCAGCCATCTACAACTCATGACTTGCACAAAACCGGACGTCATCATCATTCGGGGAGCCCCTGGCTCTGGAAAGACACAAGCCTCGAGATGCCTTGCCACTCAATTTCAAAAGGGTGTCCGTGTAGAGATCGATACACTGAGGGCTATGATCATTTCCGTTGACTGGACCAACCAGGTTGCGCACAGCGATATCCTATCACTCTCAACAAGCCTTGTTCTAGGCTTTCACAGACTTGGTTATCAACCCGTGATTGTGGTTGATACGTTCAGCGGAAATAAGCTCGCAACGTTCCTTGATGAGCTCCACTCACTGGACAACAGCCTTCAGGTACGCTCGTTCGCCCTTGTGACCGCGCCTGAGGTCCTCAGAGTCAGAGTTGAGAACAGGCCAACAGACCAGTTCAAGGACATCGGTATCTGCAAGAAACTGAATTCCGAAGTCATCAGACACCTTCAGCCTATCGAGCAAATCTTTGACAATACCGCCCTAACGCCAGAGGAAACGGCCGAAGTAATATTGGGCCAATGCGCTGGCTGGGTGGCCCGAACCTTTAGGTTCGGGTATATTATAAAAATCCTACCACCATTCGGTCCAATCATGCGGCATGGCATGGGCCATGCCGCCCCAGGGAAAAACTGGATTCCCGCTTGCGCGGGAATGACATCCCAACACCTTCCTATCCCGTCCCCATCTGCCTGAGTATCTCCTCCGCCAATTCCAGCGCCTTTACCCCATCCTCTCCTGAGACGGGAACCGGGGTATCCATCAGGATCGCTCGCAAAAAGACCTCCAATTCCAGCTTCAGAGCATTCGCCTGCGGGGCTTCGGGCTTCATGTAGAGGATGCGCCGCGGCTGGCTCCCCTTTTCAATTTGGCCCAGTTCCAAGGCCGGAGGGCCTTTTTCATCGGGGCGCGCCAGCTTGAAAATTTCCGCTGATCCTTCGATGAAATCGAGGCTGATGTAGGCATCCTCCTGAAACAACCTCATCTTGCGCATCTTGTGCCGCGAGATCCGGCTGGCGGTAACGTTGGCGACGCAGCCGTTTTCAAAGCGAATCCGCGCATTGGCAATATCGGGCGTGTCGGAAATGATCGCCACTCCCGCCGCATCTAACTGCTTCACCGGCGACTTAACCCAGTGCAGAATCAGATCGAGGTCGTGGATCATCAGATCCTGCACCACGGCCACGTCGGCTCCGCGCGGAGTGAACGCCGCCAAACGGTGCACTTCGATGAAACGCGGATCCACCGTGATTCCATCCAGCGCTCGCACGGCGCGGTTGAACCGTTCAATGTGTCCCACGCCCAGTTTAAGTCCCGCCTCGCGGCAGCGCGTTAGAATCTCTTTCGCGCGCGGCGGATTATCCGCCAACGGCTTCTCGATGAAGAGATTCACCTTGTGCTTTATAGCCTCCAGCGCCAGCTCGTAGTGCGCTTTGGTGGAGGCGGCGATGACGGCGGCATCCACCTGAGAAAGTAACTGCTCCGGCGAGGTAAATGCGGTGACTCCCAATTCCGCGGCCAGGGCGGCGCTTCGCTGTTCATCTAAATCGTACACACCGACCAGCTCCGCCGAGGCAATCTCTTTCAGCAGCTTAGCATGAATGCTGCCCAGATGCCCGACCCCCAAAACCCCCACGCGGCATCGCTCTTTCATCCCTTAACAACTCCCAAGGGCGTTAGCTTAATGACAGGCTGGACCAGGTCTGCTTGTTCGCTCATGACGCGGTCTATATCCTTATAGGCCTGGGCGGCCTCCTCGGCCAGCTCGCGCAGATGGCCTGTCTGAACCTCCACGCCCCGGCTTTTCAGATCCTCCAGCACCATTTCCACGGGAATCTTGCGCCGCGCTTCCTTGCGGCCCATCCGCCGGCCGGCTCCGTGCGATGAAGATAAGAAAGACTCCGGATTGCCCTGCCCCTGGACAATATAAGACGGCGCTCCCATCGAACCGGGAATGATGCCGCGATCCCCCGCACCGGCCCTTACCGCCCCCTTGCGGTGCACCCAAACCATGCGCCCGAAATGTTCCTCCAGCGCGGCGTAGTTGTGATGGATGTCCAGCTCGTCTAAGGGCGCGCAGTCCAGAATCTCCAGAACGAATTCCATCATTCTCTGGCGGTTGGCGAAGGCGAAATCCAGGCACCAATTCATCGCTTCCAGATAGTCCTGCCCCTCCTGAGTATCCAGCGGCAGAAATGACAGTTCGCTGGTCGGCAACTCTGCCCTTAATTTGCGCGAAACGTCTTTGGCTTTCTTGTGAAAGTGTTCCGCCGTCTGTTTGCCGATGTTGCGGCTCCCGGAATGGATCATTACCCACAGCCGCCCTTGCTCGTCCTTCTGCAATTCGATGAAGTGATTGCCTCCACCCAGCGTCCCCAACTGCTTGTGAATCCGCTTATCCTCTTCCTGAAACAGCGGCAAATGCAGCGGCATCCGGTCCAAGACTTCTCCCGGCTGATTGGTCGGATGCCAGTCGAAGCCTTGAGGAATTCTGTTGCGAATCTTCGCCAGATAGGAACGCCGTCGTTCGAGAGAAATATCTTCTGCCAAATACGGCGTCAGCGCCGCCCTCATGCCGCAGCCAATATCAAGTCCCACGGCATACGGCACAATCGTCTCCTCCGTAGCCATCACCCCGCCGATGGGCATGCCGTAGCCCTTATGAGCGTCCGGCATTAGGGCGATTTGCCGGTAGGTGAAAGGCAGGCGCGTCAGGTTCAGCGCCTGCTGTAGAGTCGCCCCTTCCAGCTCGTCCAGCCGGCTCATCCAGATCTTCAGAGGAATGCGCTGCTGCTTCTTGTCGAAAAGGGTAATCATGCCATTATAAATTGGAAATCCCTATTATCCTGGAGGCCGGATCGCCTCCGCGAAGCGGTCCTTCGGACGATCCGGCAAGCGGGATGGGGGCCATCCCGCCTCCCAATAAAAATACGATGCCACCGACTCTCCTGAGAGTGGCGTCGGCGTCGGTTCTCTGAAAGCAGCGATGGTGAGTTAATTTCGCATCCGAAACCGGCCATGAAAATGCACCGCCGCCAGGCCGGCCGCTGTGCCCAGGACCAGAAAAACCAGCGCCTGAATCAAAAACCGATGCCCCTGCCACAGCCAATGATAGAACAAGAAGACAAATTCCACGAAGAATATCAGGCTCAAGCAGAACGTGATGTTTCGGATGTTTCGCGAGAATCTAACGGATTTCAGTCGGTCGCGCATGGGCGGTGCTTACCTGTTGACTTGATTCAGAGCAAGGGCGAGATCTTCTTTCAGATCCTCAATATCCTCGATCCCCACGGACAGCCGAATGGTTCCCGGCAGGATCCCCAGGGCCGCGCGCTCGGCATCGCTGAACTGCACGTGCGACGTCTTGACCGGCATCGAAACCAAGCTCTCGACGCCCCCCAGACTGCCGGCGACTTTAAAAAGCCGCAAGTGCTTCAAGAACTCGAGCGCGGCGCCATCGCCGCCGCGGATTCTGAACGTTACCATCCCGGATCCGCCGCGCAGGTATTTCTGCGCCAGCGCCCGTCGCGGATTGGATTCCAAAAGCGGATGAAACACCTGCTCCACCCGGGGTTGCTTCTCCAGCCACTGAGCCAGTTGGAGCGCATTGGCATTGTGCCGTTCGACGCGGATCGCCAGAGTCTTCAATCCGCGCTCTAAGTGATACGCTGCTATGGGATCCAGACACCCGCCGTAGGCCAGGAGGTTCTTCCAGATCAGATCGGTCTGCTTTCGGCTCCCCGCTGCCGCTCCGCAGATCAGATCGCCGTGTCCGTTTAAATATTTCGATCCCGAATGCACCACGACGTCCACGCCCCATTCGATGGGCCGAAGGTTGATTGGGGAAGGGAAAGTATTATCAACAATGGCCAGCGCTCCGGCCTCATGGGCCATTCGCGCCAGCGCCTCCGTATCGGCCACCTTCAACAGCGGATTGGTCAGCGTCTCGAAATAGACGACTTTGGTATTCGGCCTGAATGCCCGCTTGAGACCGTCCGCATCTTCTGTATCAAAGAAGTCCACTTCCATTCCCAGAGCCGGCAGGGTGTCGCGGATGAAGGAATGCGTCCCGCCGTAAAGATCCCGCGCCGAAGCTACGTGATCCCCGGGTTTTAAAAATGCCAGCAGGGTGGACGAAATCGCCGCCATGCCCGATGAAAATACCAATCCCGATTCCGCTCCCTCCAGAGCCGCGATCTTTTCTGCCGCCGCCTTCTGCGTGGGGTTGCCATAGCGAGTATAAATGTACTCGTCGCGCACCATCCCTCGCTGCATGGCTTCGTAGACGTCATCCGTCAGGTAAAACGTCGCCGTCTGGTAGATGGGCGTCCCCACCGCCTTCGATTCCGCGTCTTCCTTGGCGCCGGCATGAACCGCCAGCGTCGCCGGGCGATATTTTCTCTCTTTCATGGTCTGCCTGCCATCCCTCAATCCAAAATCTAAAATCTAGAACGCAAACCCGCTGGGCACCACGATCACCCCGCCCTTCGAAATCGTGAACCGCTTGGCGTCCTCCTCGGGATTTACGCCAATCTCCACGCCCGGCGGTATGGTCACACCCTCATCTATAATCGCTCGATGGATTTTGCAGCCTTCGCCGACCTCGGTGTTGGGCATCAGGATCGAATCGGCGATATGGCAGAAATCCCCGACGAAAACGTGCGATGAGAGAATCGAGCGCTCGACCAGCGATCCGGAGACGATCACGCCGGTGGATAGGAGCGAATTGATGGCTTCGCCGCGCCGTCCGGGCACGTCGAACACCGTCTTGGCGGGCGGTCCGGGCTGCCGGTAAGTATGGATCGGCCACTCCTGGTCATAAAGATTGAAGATGGGCGACACCTGAATCAAATCCATGTTGGCGTCGTAGAACGAATCCAGGTCGCCGATATCCCGCCAATATTTCGATTCCTTGCGGTTCTCGTCCACGAATTCGTAGCCGTACACCTGCATCCCCTTGCGGATCATCTCCGGAATGATGTCCCTGCCAAAATCGTGCGTGCTGTCTTGCTTGTAATCCTCGATCAGCTCCTTGACCAGAGTCACCGTATCGAAGACGTACACGCCCATATTGATCAGAATTTTGCCGGGATCCTTCGGATGAGGTTTCCCGCGCGCCGGCTTCTCTTCAAATCCGACCAGCCGGTGTTGGTCATCCATCTGCAACACTCCGAAGCGATCGGACTGCTCAATGGGCATATCTACCGTAGCCACCGTCAGATTCGCCTTCCTTTGCAAGTGAAAAGCCACCATCTGCCCGTAATCCATTTTATAAACGTGATCGCCGGAGAGAATCAGCACCAGCTCGGGGCGATGCTCCTCCAGCAGGCGGATATTCTGATAAACCGAATCCGCCGTCCCCTCATACCACTTGTTGGCGATCAGATGCTGCGGCGGCACAGAATCCAGGAACTCCCCCAGTTCGCGATTGAAAAAGCTCCAGGCCAGATGGATGTGGCGATCCAGCGTCATGGAGCTGTACTGCGTCAATAGATAAATGCTCTTGATGCCGGAGATTAGGCAGTTGGAGAGGGTGAAATCAATGACGCGGTAGGATCCCCCGAAGCTCACGGCGGGCTTGGCGCGGTTCTTGGTCAGAGGATAGAGCCGTTCCCCCCGCCCTCCGGCCATCAGCAGCGTCAGAAGTTTGCGATGCTTGGTCAAACCGACAAACCTGTAGATAAAAATAGGCTGGAAGTTTTAGTAAAGATAGACTTAAATGATAAAAAAAGCAAGAAAAATCTGGAGGGTTCTGGATATGCGGCCGCAATTTCGGAGGCATGACTTTGGCAGGCTGCCCCTTTTCTCCCTTGACTTTGAGCAAAAAATTACTTATATTATAGCGATATCCCAAGATGAGACCCTTCCAAATCCTCACAAGGAGACAACATGCGACGCTTGCTCTGGATTTTTCCCGCCATGCTGGCCCTGCTGCTGGCCAGTTCCAGCCTTCATGCCGAAGGCCCCTACCTGCTGGTGCGCGTGGACGCGACGCCAGAGGTTAAACTCTTGCCTTTATTGGAATTAGGCCTTGACATCGTGGATGGCGTTAAGGATCAATACCTCGATGCCGTCTGCTTCCCCGAAGAGCTGTCCCGCATCCGCGCTCTGGGTTATTCGGCGGAAGTGCTGATTCCCGACATGGAATCCTTCTACCGCAATCGCGCCCTGGCCGAAGGCCTTTCCACCGACGACATGGGCGGCTACCACACCTGGGCGGAGTGCGAAGCTCACATGGACTCGATTCACGCCCTCTACCCCAACATCACCAGCGCCCCCTTCAGCATCGGCAACACCATACAGGGCCGCCCCATGCGCATGATTAAGGTCTCGGACAATCCCGACGTGGACGAAGACGAGCCTGAAATCTTCTTCAATGGGCAGATTCATTGCCGCGAGCCGATCACCACGGAGATCTGCTTGAAGCTTCTGGATGAGTTGACGGGCCGTTACGGCTCCGATCCGGCCATCACCGAGCGCGTCAACACCCGCGAAATCTTCATCATGCCCATCTTCAATGTGGATGGCTATGTCTACAATCAACAGCAGAGTCCCGGCGGGGGCGGCATGTGGCGCAAGAATCGCCGTTTGAATTCCGGCGGCTCCTACGGCGTGGATCTGAACCGCAACTTCGGCTTCAACTGGGGCTATAACAACATCGGCTCCTCTCCGACGCAGACTTCCGAAACCTATCGCGGGACGGCGCCCTTCTCCGAGCCCGAAACCGAAAACGTCCGCCAGTTCTGCAATTCGCGCTATTTTGGGATGACCCTGAATCTCCATTCCGTGGCTGGTTTGATGATCTACCCATGGTCGATTCCGCCTCCGGCTTGGGGTTATTGTCCGGATAACGCCACCTTCATGGCGCTCTCCCAGACAATGCAGCAATGGAATGGCTATACCTACGGCCCATGTTGGGAAATCCTCTACGAGGTGAACGGCGACGCCAACGACTGGATGTACGGAGAGCAGACGGAAAAACCCAAAATCCTCCCCTGGGTATTCGAAATCGGCGGCTCGGACTTCTGGCCGCTCCCCCCGGAAATTCCTGGTCTGATCAATGAGAATATGCCCGCCGTCTATTTCATGATAGATCAAGTTGTCAATTATCAGCCGACTCCGGTCATGTTGGCCTATGCCGGCGGAATCATCAACGATTCTGGCGGCAACAACAACGGCGGCCTGGATCCCGGCGAATCGGTCACCTTCATCCCCAACCTGCGCAACAACGGCTGGGTGACCGGCACCGGCATCTCCGCCACGTTATGGTCATCCGACCCGTATATCACCATCACGGCAGCAACCTCGACCTATCCCAATCTGGCGGCTCACGCCCAGGCTCCATCCAATACCCCCTATGCCTTGAGCGTATCAAGCGCTTGTCCTCTGGAGCATTCGGCGCAATTTGGTCTCATCTGGACTTGCGCCGAGGGTTACTCGGATACGGCCATGTTCAATCTCATGGTCGGCGATCCCCTGTACCAGCCGCTGGGACCGGATGGCTACGGCTACTATGCTTATGATGAATTCGACCAGAACGGCCCGACCTATAACTGGATCGAAGTTGATCCGGGCGTCGGCGGACCCGGAACCCTGATTCCCTACACAGTGGACGATCAGACTGTGCAGCAGACCCTGCCGTTCACATTCCAATACTACGGGCAGGATTACACGCAGATTTCCGTCTGCAATAACGGCTGGGTGGCCATGGGAGTTACTACCAGCACGGATCATTCAAATTCCGCCATTCCCAACAGCGACGGCCCGCCCGCGATGATCGCCCCCTTCTGGGAGGACCTATCGCCGCAGATTCTCGGCCGCGTCGCTTACTACTACAATCCGTCGCAGCATTTCTATGTCGTGGAATTTGACAGCGTCCGGCAGTATACGCCCATTACGGCAAGAGAGACCTTTGAGGTCGTTCTTTACGATCCGGCCTACTACCCAACCCAAACCGGCGATGGGCAGATCCTCTTCCAGTATAAGAACGTCCAGGATCCCAGCTCGTGCACGGTGGGCATTGAGAATCAGGCCCAGACGATCGGCCTGCAGGTCTGGTACAACGGCGCTTTGGATAGCCACATGGCTGCGCTGCAGAACAACACGGCCTACCGGTTCAGCACGCCGACCAGCGCCGCCAACGCCTCAGTGACCATGACGCCCTTCGGGACGCCCATTCTGATCCCCGCTTCCGGCGGCTCCTTCAGTTATAATATTGCCGTCGCCAATTTGGGTTCAGCGCCGCTGACCGGCGATGTTTGGGTGGATGTCACTCTGCCTTCCGGATCCACCTACGGGCCGGTTCTAGGACCTGTCGCCCTGGTCATGCCGGTCGGATTCAACCTGAATCGCGACCGCACCCAGGCCGTGCCGGCCAGCGCTCCCGCCGGGACGTATAACTACAACGGTCACGTCGGAGACTATCCCAATGTCCTCTGGGATACCGATAGCTTTACCTTTGTCAAGCTGACCACCGGTGACAATTCGCCGGTTGCCGAATGGGCCAACTGGGGCGAGGACTTTGAATCGGTCTCCAACGCCGAAACTGCCCTGCCGGATAGGGTCACGCTGGAGCCCAACTACCCGAATCCCTTCAACCCGGTCACCAGCATTTCCTACGGCTTGCCCGAAGGCACCTTCGTCAGCCTGAAAGTCTACGATCTTTTGGGCCGCGCCGTGGCTGTCCTGGTGGATGGTTATCGTTCCGCGGGTGTCCATCAAACCACTTGGGATGCCGCGGATTTGGCTTCCGGGATCTATCTCTACGTCCTGCGCGCCGGGAGCCACACCTACGCCAACAAGTGCCTGCTCATGAAGTAGATCCCATCTCACCGCAAGCAGGTATGAGGGCGGCTCTCGGAGCCGCCCTTCTGTTTGTGGCTGGCTTGCCTCCAGCTTTCTTAACCGGGACGGCATCTCGCCAACCTGATGAAGTTTTGATCGATTATTGCTTGCAAAAGATGGCGGATAGAATATCATTAGGGGAAACAAGATAGGAGCCCGTATGATTGTCTCAAATCGCATTGCTCTGATCTTCGGTTTCATCACACTGCCTCTGGTCACCCTCCAGCCGTGTGCGGCCGAAAGCAATTGGAGCCTTGATTTGGAAACCGGCGCCGTGATCAGCGGCTATAATGATGTCCGCATCCCTGGCAATACCGGCACTCTCTTCTCGCTTTGCGAAGATCTGGAAACCGACCCCGCCTTTTTCGGCAGGCTGCGAATTGGCTGCGAAATCGGCGGCCGCCATGCGATATCTCTCCTGATCGCGCCCCTGCGATTGCGAGCCGAGGGCACGTTGAACCGGTCGGTCGATTTCGCAGGAGTCCTGTTCCCGTCGGGGACCTTCGCGGAAGGTTTCTACCGCTTTGATTCCTATCGACTGACCTACCGTTACGATTTTCACCGCAGCGCAACCTTAAGGGCCGGAGCGGGCCTGACGGCCAAGATCCGCGACGCCGAAATTCGCTTGAAAGATGAAGGGCAGGAGGCGAAAAAGGTCAACACCGGTTTCGTTCCGCTCCTGAATTTCCAACTGGCGTGGTGCTGGTCCCGGAATCTGGCCCTGATCTTTAGCGGCGACGCCCTGGCGGCGCCGCAAGGTCGCGCTGAAGATATATCCTTGGTTCTAGCCTATCAAATCAGCTCAAAAGTACAACTTAATGGCGGCTATCGTTTTCTGGAGGGAGGCGCCGACAACGATGAAGTATATAGTTTCGCTCTGCTGCATTATATTTTAGTGGGAGCCGGCATCCGCCTTTAGGTATTCCGGCGACACGTTTAGGCTCCTGCGTCGTTATGTTCCACCCTGTAGCAGGCCCACGACAACCATGGCGGCTGACCGGCCAGAGCGGCGTCGTGACTCAATCGCACATTCCGCTTGAATTGAGTGTCAAAATTCCTTATATTATGAATAAATCCCATGACCAGAAATTGTTTTCCCTAACCAGCGTGAGATGGCATGCTCAGAATGATCGAGGTTGTCGGGACTTCTGCGGAGGGCTATTCCGAGGCTGTTCGGTCCGCCGTTGAAAAGATGATTCAAAAAGGCGAGAAGGTGCATTTCTTCCAGATTGTGGAACAACGCGGAGCGGTCCGCGAAGGCCAGCTTAAGGAATTTCAGGTCGTCTTGAAAGTGGCGGTTGAGGCCTGACTTGTGGGCAGGTGCGATGTCAGATTCGCCGGTAATTGAAATCGGTTTGCAAAATCAAGAGTTCAAGGAGGCGGTCCGCGTTCTTGCGTGCCTGCGGGAAGCCGGTCACGAGGCTTACTTCGTCGGCGGCTGCGTGCGCGATCTCCTGCTGGGCCTCGAGGCCAAAGACTACGACATCGCCACCGGCGCCAAGCCCGAAGAGGTCGGGCGGATCTTTCCCGCCGCGCGCGGTTTCGGCCAGCGCTTCGGCGTCTGCCTCGTGCCGGTCGAAGTCGGCGAAGTGGAAGTTGCCGCATTCCGCGAAGACGGGCCCTATTTCGATCATCGCCGCCCCGCTTGGGTGAACTACGCTGGCATCGAAGAGGATGCCCGCCGCCGCGACTTTACCATCAACGCCCTTTATTATGATCCCCTCGCCGACCGCGTTGTGGATTTGGTCGAAGGGTTGCACGATCTCGAATCGCGCCTTTTGCGTGCTATCGGCGACCCCTTCGAGCGTCTGGACGAAGACTGGCTGCGCCTTCTGCGCGCCGTGCGCTTCGCCGCCCGTTTCGGCATGGAATTCGACTTCTTGACTTGGGACGCCGTGCGGGCCTTGGCCCCGCTGGTTACCGGCGTCAGCGTCGAACGCCGCACTGAGGAAGTTCGATGGATGCTCTTGGCGCCCAATGCCGCTCGAGCCCTGGGGCTACTCTACACCTCCGGCCTCTGGAAAGCCCTCTGGCCGGATCTCCCCATTTCGATAAGCCGCCTGCAGAAGATTGCCGCCGCTCTTGAGGCCGACCCTTCGCATGAATATATCTGGAGAAGCTTTTTCGCGGATCTTTCGCCGCAAGTCCTCGAAACGACTCTGGAACATCTCCGGCTGACCAGAGCGGAGAGGAGATCGGTTCTGGAGGTTTCCGGTTCATAGAGTGGTTTATGCCTAAACCAAAGCCCAGCGAATCTGATCTGATCAAGGCCGCCCGAAAGGCGCAAAAGTTCGCTCAAGCTCCCTACTCGAATTACTGCGTGGGCGCCGCCCTATTGGCGAAGGACGGCCGCACTTTCACCGGAGTCAACGTCGAATCCTCTTCCTATGGGCTCTCCGTCTGCGCCGAACGGGTGGCCCTGTTCAAGGCTCTTTCTGAGGGCGCCGACAGTTTCACGAAACTTGTAGTCGCGACCGACAGCCATCCGCCCGCCTCGCCCTGCGGAGCCTGCCGGCAGTTGCTCTGGGATTATGCGCGGGGCATCAAAATCATTCTGGCGGGGAAGAACGGCGTGGCCGTGAAGACGACTATCGCGGATCTCATGCCCCGCCCGTTTGGGACCGAGGATTTATAGCATCTGTAACCGTCATGGAACACAAACGCGGCATTCTCATCGGCATCGCCGGCGGCACGGGATCGGGCAAGACCTCCGTCGCGCAGAAGATCTTGGAAGGGATCGGATCCGATCGCGTCGCCATCATCGAACAGGACAGCTACTATAAAGATCTGTCGCACATTCCCGAAGATCTGCGCCATCGCCACAACTTCGATCATCCGGACGCCTTTGATCGCGATCTGCTGATCGAGCATATGCGCATTCTCTTGTCCGGCGGCTCCGTGAAATTGCCACTTTACGACTATACCCAGCACTGCCGCACCGACGTCTATCGCACCATCGGCCCGCATCTGATCATCGTCCTGGCGGGCATCCTGATCCTCTACGACCGCGAACTGCGCGATCTGATGGACATTAAAATTTACGTGGATACGGCCGAAGATATCCGCTTGATGCGCCGCCTGCGCCGCGACGTTCGCGAACGCGGCCGCACCATGGAAACGGTGCTGGAGCAATATGAGAGCACGGTGCGCCCCATGCACCATCAATTCATCGAGCCGTCCAAGCGTTTTGCCGATATTATCATCCCTGAAGGAGCGGAAAAAGTCGTCGCCATTGATCTCTTAAGGACGAAGATCTGGCAATTGTTGCGGGAGCGAGAGTCGTAAATCCTTAGTGGGAGGCGGCGTTGCCTCAACGCCGCAGATCCATAAATGTCCGAACCCACATCACCTCACGGAATAGCATCAGGTTCTGCGTCCAAGCCTCGAGGCTGGATCGAGGTTATCTGCGGCCCCATGTTCTCCGGCAAGACCGAAGAGCTGATCCGCCGCCTGCGGCGCGCCCAGATCGCCCGCCAAAAGGTGGCCATTTTCAAGCCGCAGTTGGACGACCGCTATGCTGTGGATCGCCTGGTCTCGCATAGCGAAGTGACTCTGCCATCATTGGCGGTGCGCAGCGCTGCGGAGATTTTGGATCGCGTTGGCGATGCCCAGGTGTTGGGGATTGATGAAGCGCAATTCCTGGGGTTGGATCTCGTTTCCGTATGCCGCCGGCTGGCTGACGAGGGCCGCCGCGTCATCGTCGCCGGATTGGATCAAGACTACCGCGGCGAACCCTTCGAGCCGGTGCCCCAGCTCTTGGCCGAAGCCGAATTCATCACCAAAACGTTGGCCATTTGCGTCAAATGCGGCGCTCCCGCCAATCGAACTCAACGCCTATCTTCCGAATCGCAGCGCGTCGTCGTCGGCGCTCAGGATCGCTATGAAGCCCGCTGCCGCGTCTGCTTTGAACCGCCTGAACCCTAAAACAGCGACTCAGAATATGAAAGGACCTGGAATGATCTCTCTCTCGCGTTTTGGCCTAATCGCTGCAGCCCTGACCTTCCTATCCCTGGAATTCGCTCTGGCCGATTCCGGGGTGGAGACTCTCCCCGGCGAAGTCATCGTGAAATTCAACCAGCAGATCAGCCCCGAGCAGACCGGCGCTCAATGGACGACCGGAATCGCGGCGGTGGATGCTGTGGTCTCGCCCTTCTCAATTCAATCGCTGGCTCGCGCCCTGCCGGCCGTGGAGGACGCCAATCCCTTCGGTTTGGATCGGATATGGTCGCTAAAATTCCAGACCAATGTGGATGTCGGGCCGATCATCGAAGCCTTGAAAGAGGCGCCTCAGGTCGAGTACGCTGAACCGCGCAATTTGCGTCGGCCTGATCGCCGCAATGCAGGCGGCCCGCAATCCTTTGATGGCTTGGATGAGGTTCCCAACGACCCCAGCTACAGCATCCAGTGGGCGCTGCCCAAAATTCAGGCGGCGCAGGCTTGGGATTACACCCATGGCAGCTCAGATGTGGCCGTCGCCATCGTGGATCTGGGCACACAGCTCGACCACCCCGACCTCGACGCCAACATCTGGGAAAACACCGCCGAACTCACCGGCGTTATTGGTGGGGATGACGACGGCAACGGCTGGGTGGATGACTTCTACGGTTGGGACTTCATGGATAGCGACGGTTATCCCGACCCTTCGCCGGGGGATAGCCACGGTACGCATACCGCTGGCAGCGCTTCGGCAGTGACCAACAACGGCGTCGGCATTGCCGGAGTGGGCTGGAGCTGCAAGATCATGGCGGTCCGCGCCGGTCAGGGGTCTCTTATCTATTATGGCATAGAAGGGATCAACTATGCCTCCCTGACCGGGGCTCAAGTCATTTCGTGTTCCTGGGGGGGACCCGGGAATTCCCAATACGAGCAGGACGTCATCAACGACGCCACCGCGCGAGGCTCGCTTGTGGTCGCCGCGGCCGGCAATGAATACTCCTCCGCGCCGCATTATCCGGCTGCCTATGACAATGTGCTGGCCATTGCCGCCACCAATCAGGTAGATCAGAAATCCTCTTATTCCAATTACGGAACCTGGGTGGATTGTTGCGCCCCCGGCGACGCCATCTATTCCACCGTCCCTGGCGGCTACGGCGCCATGTCCGGCACCTCCATGTCCTGCCCGCATGCGGCGGGTTTGGCGGGGTTGGTTTTCGCCCTGCACGATACCTGGACTCCCGCCCAGGTTTCCTCGCAGATACTATCCACCAGTGATAATATTGATGCGCTAAATCCCCTCTATGCCGGTCTTCTGGGTGAAGGCCGCATCAACGCTTACCGCGCCGTGACTGAGAATAATCCCTTTGTGGTCGTTACGGATCAAGGCTACCAAGACGGTGATGGCGATGGCGTCATCGAACCGGGCGAATCGGTGGATTTCTGGGTGGAATTAACCAACCTGCTGAACGCGGTCAACGGCGTGCAGGCGGTGATCTCCAGCGCGGATCCCTATGTGACCCTCACGCAAACCGAGGCCAGCTTTGGCGACCTGGGGACCGGAGTCTCCGCTTCAAATCAGGCTACTCCCTTCTCCTTCACGGTTTCGCCCTCAGCCCCCGGATCGCACCAGATCAACATCGGTCTGCTCATCACCGGCAGCGGCGGCTACAGCACTCGCGAATACGTCTTCTTTACCATCATGCCGATCTACGGCGACCACGACTGCGGCAGCGTGGTGCTGACCGTCACGAATTTCGGATCGCTGGGCTTTCAGGACTACGTCGGCGGTCTGACCCTCGGTTCGGGATTCCAGTATCCGGCCGGAACGGCCAGCGCGCTCTATCTCGGCTCCGTGCTGGTGGGCGTCTCCAGCAGCCAGGTCAGCGATAACTGCTACGGCAATGACACCTATAACCGCTACGATTTCCGGAACGTCCAGGGCGGAGAACTGGTCATTCAACCGGGATCCATCGCCGACCAGGAAGGCTTCACGATCTACAATGATAATCCCTCCGTGCCGCCCGTCGGCGTCGAGGTGACCCAGCAGAGTTACTCTTGGGCCGATACGCCCTACGATGATTTCGTCGTCCTGCGCTATGATGTCGTCAACACAAACGCGACGGCCCTGAACGACCTCTATGTCGGCGTTTATCTCGATTGGGACGTCGGCGCCTACTCGCAGAACACCGCCGGCTGGGACGCCGATTCTGCGGTCGGTTGGATGAAAAACGCGACTTCTCCTTACTACGGCCTCTGCCTGCTTTCGCATCCGGCAGCCTCTTACCGGGCCGTGCAGAATGACACCTATATCTATAACCCGGCCATCTTCAGCGATGCGGTGAAGTACCAGTTTATGACCGAAGGCTTCATCGTGACCCAGTCTTCCGGCCCGAATGACTGGTCCGTCATGCTCTCCGCCGGGCCCTTCACGGTGGAATCAGGCCAGAACCAGACAGTAGCCTTCGCCATGCTCGGCGGCGACGACCCAAGTGATCTGCAGCAGAATGTGGGCAGCGCGCGTTTGCAGTGGAATAATATCAACGTGAGTGCGCCTCCGGTGCAGGATCCATCCATGCCGGCGGCTTTCGCCCTGCAGAAGGCCTATCCCAACCCCTTCAATCCGCAGACGACGATTCGATTCTCTCTGCCGGCTCCGGCCCCCGTCAGGCTGGAAATCTACGACCTCTCCGGCAAGTTGGTCGCCACTTTGCTGAATGGCTGGCAGCCCGCCGGAAATCATCAGGCCCAGTTTGTGGCCGCAGAAAATCTCGCCTCGGGCATCTATCTCGCCAAGCTGACCGCCGGATCGGCAGTGGGAATCGAGAAGTTAATTCTCCTCAAGTAGCGCTAAATGACAAAGGCGGGTTAAGGCCCGCCTTTGATTTTTCTCCTCTGGGCCGTCACGGCCCACGCCGTGACGGCCTTCGTGGCGGCATGGTGTGGACCATGCCGCCCCAGTGGGTAGGTCGGATTCTCCGAATCCGACACAATTACGCGGCGTGCTCCGGCAAATCTCCTCCCTGTTGATTCAGTTCCCATCTGATGAGGTCATCCAGCTCTCGCAAAACTGCCTCCTCGAGATAAGGCTCGCCCATTTCCGCCGTTAACCTCTCCATCTCCCGCCGCGCTCTTTCGTCCGCCGTCTTCAATTCCGAGATGCTATCCGCTCCACGGGCGCGGCGGTCAATGGCCTTTCCCGGAGACAGAATCTCTTTCTTAAACCACTTCAGGGTGTGAGGATGCGTCAGCAGATGTCCTCCGGGCGCGAGGCCCGCCAACAGATCCAGCGCCATCACCTCATCCCTTTGCGCCACGCCGTCCAGTAGCCGGTAAGCCATGCCGCAGACTTCGTGATCGAGAATCAGCTTTTCCAAGCTCTGGCAACTCTCAAAATCCATCATCCCCGCGCCGGAAATGACGTTGATCCCTCCCAGCGCCGCCAGAACAATTCCCAGCGCTGATTCCATCCCGGCCTGATAATCCACCTGCTTGGAATCGCTCAGGCCCATGTAGGCATGCGTCGGCAGACCCAGCGATTTTCCCACCGCGGCGTAGGACAGGTCAATCATCATGGTTTCGATGGCCCCCATGGGCGTCGTGCCGAAACGCAGATCCATCGCCGCCGGCGATCCGCCCCAGATGACCGGCGCCCCCTCGGCAGCGCACTGAGCCAAAACCACGCCGGACAGCGTCTCCGCGGCGTGCTGGACTACCGCGCCGGCGAGTGTCACAGGCGCGGTTGATCCGGTCAGCGGCATGGAAACGAATTCCGATGGGATCCCCGCCCGGGCCGCGTCTATCACCGACTGCGCCGTCAGATCCGACCACATCAGCGGCGGCGAAGGGCAGGCGTCAAAAATCGCCAGCGGACGTTCCTTTAGATTCGCCGCTCCGCCCCGGACGGTCTCCAGCATCCGCTGCATCACCGCGAAGCTCTCCTTTTTGAAGGTGCCGGTCACCACCGGCTTTCGACCGTAGCGGAGAGCCAAATACAGGCGATACGAATCGGCGCAATCTTCGGGCACGTCGGCGCTGATCAGCGCGGTAGATTGCAACTTGTAGTGAGGCAATCTGTCCACCAGCGTAATATATTTACGCAAGTCGGCGGTGGTTGGCCGTCGAATGAGGCCCGCCGCCGGATCGTGCAGAAACAGCGCCGCTGATCCCGGATCAAAATGCGGCTTGTTGCCGCGCAGCGAAGCCGCCCGCTTATTATTGACGTCGTATAACTCGATCCCCTTGGGGGCTTTCTGCAACGCCCATTCGATCATCGTGGCAGGGAGGGTCAGCTTGCCGGTGCCGTCAGCGCTCGCCGCCTTTGGTTTGGCTCCGCGCTCCCGAAATAGCGCATAGGCTTCGCGATTCTCGACGAACACGCCGACCTTCTCGAGAATGTCCACCGCCTCCGTCAGGATCTTCTTGGCAAAGGAGGCTGATATAATGGTAATCTTAGGTCGCATGAGAATATTCCATTTTCCGTTTCAGCGGTTCGCTCTTAAAAGGTCAGCCATCGCTTGGATGTAGGTTCCATCCGTCCCGCAGCACCCTCCAACGGCGCGCGCTCCGAGCTTGGCAATTTCGTCCATATGGCGGGCAAAGGTGGCAGCATCTTGAGGATAAACTACGCCCTCGGGCGTGATCTGGGGCGCTCCGGCGTTGGGCTGGAAGAGCAGCGGAATTCGAATCTTCGCCGTCAATTCTTTCGCCAGCTCAAACATTCCTTCCGCTTCCAATGTGCAATTCGATCCCACCAGAAAGGCGCCCTCTTCATGCATCACCCGCAGGCATTCGGACGCCTCGTCGCCCATTACGGTAAAGAATCCCTTCTTTTTGCGGTTGAAAGTCATGGATGCAGCGGCGGGGATTTGGGGTGCCGCCTTCAGGCAGGCGGCGAGGTTGATGCGCGCCTCGCGCAGATCATAATGTGTCTCCAGCAGGAATAGGTCAATTCCAATCCCAGACAAAACCTCGGCCTGTTCGCTGAATATTCGATGCGCTTCTTCCGGCGTCAGCGGGCCGTGCGGCTGCAAGAATTCCCCGGTCGGCCCCATATCGGCGGCGATCCAGCAGCGATCCCCCGCGGCCTGGCGCGCCAGCATGACGGCCTCTGTGTTGATCTTGATGAACTGATCGGCCAGACCCGCGCGTTCCAGCCTCGTGCGATTTCCGCCGAAGGTGCATGCGGCGATGACTTCCGATCCCGCCTCGACATATTCTCGATGGACTGCCGCAACCTTCTCAGGGTGAGATAACACCCAGGCTTCCGGCGGTGCACCGGCCGGCAAGCCCATCTGAATGAGTCGCGATCCGATCGCGCCGTCGAACAGCACCGGCGGGCCGGACACGATCCGGGTTAGGATCGAATCAGGCACGATTTTGTCCCAGCAGCCGCAAGGCTTCATCCACTGCCCGCGCCGCGTCCGGAGCATATCCATCCGCACCGATGGACTTCGCCCAGTCAGACGTTACCGGCGCGCCGCCCACCATCACCTTGACGCGATCTCGCAGGCCCGATTCCTTCAGCTTTTCGATCAGATTTTTCTGGTTGATCATTGTCGTCGTGAGCAGCGCCGACAAGGCCAGTAGATCGGGCTTAAGCTCTCGCGTCTTCTGGACAAATTGATCCAAATGCACGTCGCCGCCCAGGTCAATGACCTTGAATCCATTGGCCGCGAACAGAGCGCAAACCAAGTTCTTGCCGATCTCATGAATGTCTCCCTGAACGGTGCCGGCCACGACCGTGCCGCGCTGCATTCCGGAGGCCTCGCCGCCGGATTCCGGGAATATCACGCCCAGCGCGGCTTTCATGGCCTTCGAAGCCATCAGCAATTGCGGGAGAAAAAATTCGCCCTCTTCAAAGAGATTCCCAGCCTGGCGAATCGCTGCAATGAACGGCTCCAACGCCTGCAGTTGGCTTAAGTCCGCATCGAGCGATTGCCGCGCAAATCGTTCGGCTTTCTCGGCGTCCCCGTCGAGAATCGCTTTGCGGATATCCTCAGACTTTGGTGATGTCTTTTTCAAGGTTGTTCCGTTTCGCAGATGGAAGTCTCCAAATCACTTCTGGCATTTCGGGCAGTAATAGGCGCTGCGCCCGCCCAAAATCGTGCGCTTGATCTTCGCCTCGCAGTCACGGCAGGGTTGCCCCTCTCGATCATAGACTCTTAAGCTGGCCACGAACCTTCCCGGCTTGTCATCCACGCGCCGATAGTCGCTAACGGTCGTCCCGCCGGCGGCCACCGCCTCGCGCATGACCTGCCGCAGAGAATCCGCCAGAGCCCCCAATTCTCTTAGTCTCACCCTATCCGCTCTCCGCTGCGGTCGGATGCCGGCTCGAAAGAGCGCCTCCGATGCGTAGATATTGCCCACGCCGGAGATCAGCGATTGATCCAGCAGCAGCGTGTGCATCGCTCGCCGGCGTCTTCGGCCCGAGCGCCCGAAGAGCAGGGAACGAAGCGTCTGCGGCTTGAATTCCGGCGAAAGCGGGTCAGGCCCGAGGCGTTCGATGATTGGAATTTTCGATCCCGACGGATAAATCTCCAGCCGCCCGAATCGTCGCACGTCTATGTGATCCAGGCGCTGTCCATTCCGAAAGATATATTGGCTGCACAGATAGGGCGGATCCGGGAAACGGCCGTTCGTCACCACAAATTTACCGGTCATGCCCAGATGAGCCACCAAGCGCGATCTGTCGTTGAGAGTGAACAACAGAAACTTGCCGACTCGATCAATCGCAACAAAATTCCTGCCGACGAAAAAATCCTTGAACTTTCGACTCGCGCGCCGTGGAATCCTGAGCATGTCGGCCTTCAGCAGCCGCGCTGCCTGAATCTCGATCCCCAGAATCTGCTCCCGCAAACCTCGAACGATGGTCTCAACTTCCGGCAGCTCAGGCACAGACCGATCCGTCAAGGAGCATAGACATAACTGACGAAAAGACTCTTGTCTCCATCATTATCAGCCGGCCACTGATATCCCACATACAGCTTGGTCAGGCTTCGTTCGGAGCCCATTCCAAAGCCCATCGTCCAGAATTTCTGGTCGGCCGTTTCCCGCCGGCCCGCTTGAAACGAAAAACCGTCGCCCGGCGATATTTCAATCCCCGCGCGCCGGTCGGGCGGATCTAAGTCTTCGACTTCCGACCAGCGGCCGGCCGAGGCCTGTGCGGCGATGGTCACCAGGTTCTTTAATTCGAATGAGGCTCCCGCCAGCACGCGATAGGGAAAAATCCGGCTGTCAGGCTGCGTGACACTCTGCACGGAGGCCCCAACATACAGTCCGCCCATCTGATATCCGGTTCCCGCATCCATCGTGAAATAACTCTTGCGTCCGGCGTCCTCCCAATTCTCGTTGATATATTTGGCGGACAGTCCGAGCGGTATTCCCAGCGGTAGGGAATAGACGCTTGCCAACTGCACCATGACCGCGTCGCCGAAAATTAAGGTGTCCGGCGATTCCACGTTCTGCCGGTAGATTCCCAGACCGCCCCCGTGTTGCCGGGAACTGGAATAGTTGGAATAGGATAGTCCCCAATTCTCCGGCCAGCCGAATTCGGCAAACTGAAAGGTGAAATCCGACGCCAGTCCGTTGAGGAAATACAAGCCGGCCGGATTCCAGTAGATGGTCGCCGGCTCGGTTGGCAGCGCCACCCCCGCCCCGCCCATGCTGATGATCCTTGCCCCGGCGGGCTCCGCCCCTTGAGCGGATAAGCCGATCGCCAGAAGGCTGAAGAGAGAAATCCATCTGCGCATGGCCTAAGTATAAGAAAAAAACTACATTAGACCAAGCGATTTGACGGCTTCTGACCTTTGAGCGTCCCCTTTAGGCATTCGCTCAAATGATTAATCCCCCCTGCCCCCCTTTAGAAAAGGGGGGAAATGCGGCAAGTCCCCCTTTCTTAAAGGGGGATTTAGGGGGATTACTTGGAGCGCTCCTCCCCCAACCGGTTCAATTTTGCCCAAATTCGCTTGACATCCCCCAGGCTGTCTTCTATATTGCTTTCTGCGCGGGATGCGTGCGTTCAAATGCGAGGTGATCCCCGCCTACGTTCCGATTAACCCGAATTGAGGTCTGCGGATGAGCGCCTACTCTATCCTCGTCGTGGATGATTCCTGGGAAAGCCGCGATGCCATCACGGCGATTCTGAACACTCAAGAAGACTACAGCGTGGTTCTGGCGGAAAACGGCCAGGACGCTCTGCACAAACTGCACGCCCAGACGGTTGATCTGGTCATCACCGACATCTCCATGCCCGTCATGGACGGCCTGGCGCTGTTGGATCATCTGGTCAAATCCGAACCCGACCTGCCGGTCATCACCTTCACCGGCTTCGGCGATCTGTTCGGCATCAAGGCGCTGGAACGCGGCGCCGAAGACTGCATCTTCAAGCCCTTCGATTCGCGCGATTTCAAACTGCGCGTCGCCAAAGCTCTGAAATACAGCCGCCTGAAGAAATACCAGGAGCTGTTAGAGCAGAAGAACGAAGAGCTGCGCGTCCTCGCCATCACCGACCAGCTCACGCAGATTTACAACCGCCGCTATCTGCAGGAAGTCCTGCGCCGCGAATTCACCCGCGCCAAGCGCTACCGCAGCCGCCTCTCCTGCCTGGTCGCCGATATTGACCACTTCAAGCAGATCAACGACCTCTACGGCCACATGCAGGGCGATGCGGTGCTGCGCGAGCTGGCCGCCATGCTCAAAAGCACCACCCGTGAAGTGGACATCCCTTTCCGCTACGGCGGCGAAGAGTTCCTGGTGCTCTTGCCCGAAACCGACCGCCGCGGAGCCGAAGTCGTCGCCGACCGCCTGCGCCGCGCCGCCGAAACCATGCCCGTCTTCCGCGTGGGCGCTGCAGAAGTCATCGAAGACCTCACCTTGAGCCTTTCCGTCGGCATATCCTCTTATCCCGATCCCCGCGTCCGCACCGAAGCCGACCTCATCGCCTTAGCCGACGAAGCCATGTATCTCGCCAAGCAGCACGGCCGCAACTGCGTGATGGTGGGATGAATCAGTAAACAGTGAACAGTAAACAGGGAACAGAATAAGAAAGGCGACCGTAGGTCGCCTTTAAATTTGCATTTTGCAATTTTCATTTTTCACTTTGCATTATTTTAAAAGGATCATTTTCCCCCTCCCCTGCCATTCTCCCACCTCCATGCGATAGATGTAGATCCCCGACGGCATATCCGACCCGTCAAACGTCATCTCATGCGCCCCCGCCTCCCGCCAGCCGTTGACTAGCGTGGCTATCAGCCTTCCGGCAGTATCATAGACATGCAAACTAACATAGCTTGCCGATTCCAGCTTGTAGCTGATGGCTGTCGTAGGATTGAACGGATTAGGCCAAGCAGACACTGTGAATTCTTCCGGCTGCACTGTGAGGGAGCTACTTTCGCCGATTGCGGCAAAATCAAAGGATTCGCCTGTATTCGTCCATTTACCTACCGCTAGACCATCTCCGCCAGATACCAGTTTCGTGAAATCAAATCCGCTGGTGTCCCAAATGGCATTGGGATAGTCACCTACGCGCCCCTCATACCAGTAGTCTCCACTCGGAGCGCCGGCAGGAACGCTCTGATTGCGCAAACGCACCAGCGACCCGCCACCTCCGAGAGTCAGAATGACAGGTCCGAGCGCTGGCCCATACCAGGCTTGATTGGGAAGTTGCACCATGATCCAGACTTCAAATGTTGTGGGTGACAAGCCTGCATTGGTCAGCTCGGCATTAAAACTGAAGGTTCCGCCTACAGATGGGATTTGAATGGGCGGATTGACGGGTGTCAGCGTAATCGAGATGTTGGGTGGGCTGAATTGGTAAACTCCGAAGTTATTATAGTCCGCCACATAAATGTAATCCGCTGCCTCGGCCACGCCCCAAGCGGTTCCAGGAGTATTGTAATAACCTGCCTGGAAGGGGGCCGCCGGATTGGAGACATTTATAACCCGCAGACCATAACTGCCATCGCCAACATACGCGTAACTGCCCTGTATGGCCACGCTTGTGGCATTCCCAGGCGTGTCAAAATAGCCAATTTCTACCGGCGCTGCGGGATTTGATATGTCGATGATCCGCAATCCAGAGCCATAATCCGCCACATAGGCATAGCTTCCGGAGATGGCTACGTCGTAGGCAGTTCCTGGGGTATTATAAGTGCCAACTAAAATGGGGGCAGTCGGATTGGCCACGTTGACGATTTTTAAGCCTGCGGAGGCGGCCGCCCAATAGGCGAGACTATCGGATACTACTACGTCGTACCCTGATCCCGTGAGGGATCCCACCTGAACGGGTACCGCGGGATTAGTGATGTCGAGAATGCGGAAGAGATTAGGAGTTCCTCCATAATCTACCAAGTAGGCGTAGCTTCCAGCCACCGCGACGCCGTACGAATACATTCCGGACGTGGCATAACTGCCGACGTATGCTGGGGACATTGGATTGGAAATGTCCCAGATTCGCAGGCCACTTGTCTGGGCCGCAATATGTGCATAATTGCCCGATAACGCCACATCTCTGGCTAAGGCATATCCCGTTGATGCTAAAGCGGATTCCCTTGGGATTGCCGGATTGGAGATATCAATAATTCGTAGTCCACCCGGGCTCGCACAGTCCGCAACATAAGCGTAATCTCCCGAGATCTCCACTGCGTAAGGACTTTTTGGTGTGCTGTAATGACCAATCTGAAGCGGGGCCGCAGGATATGTTATGTCTATTATATTCAGGCCATAAGCAAAGCGATTTTCATAAACATCCTCTGCCACATATGCGAAACTATCGGATACCGCCACGCCGCCTGCGCTGCCAGGCGGATCGCAGTAACCCATCTCGACTGGCGCCGCGGGATTGGATATGTTGACGATTCGCAACCCATACCAGTCATCTCCAACATAAGCGAGACTGTCGGATACAGCCACGCAATTGATCTCGTGAGGCGCAGGCCAAAATCCCACCTCGACCGGGGCCGCAGCGTTTGAGACACTTATAATTCGCAAGCCTCCCGAATTGTCGGCGACGTAAGCGAGAGTATCAGACACCCTCACTTGAGCAGCAGAGCCTGGCGTGTCGCAATAGCCCGCTTCAACCGGTGCCGATGGATTGGAAATATCCAGTATGCGCAATCCTTCGGACCAATCAGCTATGTAAGCATAATTGCCATACACATCCAAATCCGAGGCTGGTCCAGGGGTGTCGTAGTACCCCACCTGGAAGGGCAACGCAGGATTGGAGACGTCGATGATGCGAAAGTGCCCATTGCCACTAACATGATCCACAATAAAAGCATAATTTCCGGCGACTTCCACGCCTCTGGGCTCATCATAGATGTCAAAGCTGCCAACTTCAAAGGGAGACGCCGGATTAGAGATGTTTATAATGCGCAAGCCTCCCGAGCAATCTGCCACATAGGCATAATTCCCGGAAACTGCCACGTCGTGAGCGTCGCCGGGAGTATTCCAGAAGCCGATTTCCAGCGAAAGGGATGGATTGGATACATCCACAATACGCAGTCCGGAATAACCGCCCGCGACGTAGGCGTAATTGCCACTAATCACAACGTCAATTGCGGCATCCCAATTGCAGGCGATTTGCCCGATTCTGGTCACGTATAAGCTGTCCTGCCCGCAAGCCGTTCCAGCCAGCAGGGCCAAGATTAGCACAAAAATTGAAATTTTCCTTTTCATGGGATCCTCCTCTATATTTCTCTGTATCTAGTTTTGTCCTTTTTTCATGGTCCTTTGATAGAATCGGTTCTGCATTTGCCATAAATTATTTTTTGTTAAGGTCCAAACCATGCCGCAAGAGGTAATTAAGTCATTAAATATCAACTACATAAGATATTTATTCACTCCTGCCAGGTTATGGCTATTATGATCTTTTATACGTGTCTCCCAAGGATTCATCAAGTCAGGGGGGCATTTGCCGCGGATAGAGGAAACAAGCTCGGTAGATGCCCCACCAGATCCATCTGATCGTTTGGATCGTCAAGAAGTTGGGAGTGCCTTATTATATTATATATATAATATACAAAATATGCTAAGCGAAATCAAGCACAATCCTGCAAATACGCGTTTCTTGCAGTGCTGTAGGCCGGCTCAAGCGCAGCGCGACCCAACAACCAAATATCATCTCTTCACAGCCCGCCGCCCCATCCGCAATTATTGTTGTGCTGTCGGGTCTCCGTACCCGACAGCCGGACGGTTGAGTTAGCGAAGCGTAGCCCTCCGCCAACCAATTTAGCCCCAATTCCCCCCCAAATCAAGCCAAATCTTTCCAAATCCCGTTCAGAAAGAGGTGGGAGCGCTTGGCCCCGCAGGGGGGCTCTGTCCCAGTGCGCCCCCCCGCGCTGTAATCCCCCCTACCCCCCTTTAGTAAAGGGGGGAGCGCGTAGCGCGGGGGGATTACACCCTCCAACCTCGTAGTTTTCGTTGTGTCAAGTCTTCTCCGCCGCGGCCCTTGATTCTGGGCCGGTGCGCACCATAAAACGTAGGGGCGCACATCTGTGCGCCCCCACCGAATCCTCCGAAGGAGTCCTTCGGACTGAATCCCAAATCCCGAATTTACATATTCTTAACTATCGCCTCGCCGAATTCCGAGCACTTCAGCTCCTTCACGTCCTGATGCCCTTCGGCGCGCATGAGGCGGGAAAAATCGTAGGTCACCGTGTGCGCGTTGATCGCCCCTTCCAAGCCCTTGACAATCAGGTCGGCAACTTCATTCCAGCCTAAGTGCTGGAACATCAGCATGCCGGAGAGAATCACCGAGCCGGGATTCACCTTGTCTAAGTTGGCATACTTGGGCGCGGTGCCGTGCGTGGCTTCGAAGATGGCGTGGCCGGAGACGTAGTTGATGTTGCCGCCCGGAGCGATCCCGATGCCGCCCACCTGCGCCGCCAGCGCGTCCGACAGGTAGTCGCCGTTCAGGTTCATCGTGGCGATGACGTCGAATTCGTTGGCGCGCGTCAGCACCTGCTGCAGAGTGATGTCGGCGATGGTGTCCTTGATCATCAGCTTGGATTTCCACTTGCCGCCGCCGTGAGTCTCCCACAGCTTCAGCGCTTCCAGCACCTCGGCCTCGATCACCTTCTGCTTGTCGGGAACCAGGAGATTGTAACCGGGTTCGATCAGCCGCGCGTTATCGGCCGCGGACAGAGCAGGATTATCCTCCTTGTTTCCCAGTATCCAACTCTCTCTCTGAGTCACCACGTCCTTGCGGAATTCCTTGACGGCCACTTCATAGCCCCAATCGCGGAAGGCGCCTTCGGTGAACTTCATGATATTGCCCTTGTGGACAAGGGTGAGGCTTTTGCGCTTGTGGCTCAGGGCGTACTGAATGGCCGCCCGCACCAGGCGGCTCGTCCCTTCCGAAGACACCGGCTTGATGCCGATGCCCGACGTCTGCGGAAAGCGGATCTTCTTGACGCCCATCTCCTTCTGCAGGAATTCGATAACTTTCTTCACTTCCGGCGTGCCCGCTTGCCATTCCACTCCCGCGTAGATGTCTTCGGTGTTTTCGCGGAAAATGACCATGTCCACGTCTTGCGGTTTTTTCACCGGGCTGGGCACACCCTTGAAGTAGCGCACCGGCCGCAGGCAGACGTAGAGGTCTAACATCTGCCGCAGAGCCACGTTCAACGAGCGAATGCCGCCGCCGATGGGAGTTGTCAGCGGCCCTTTGATGCCGACCAGGAATTCCTTGTAAGCGTTGACGGTATCATCCGGCAGCCAGGTGTTGAGCTTCTTGAAAGCCTTCTCGCCAGCCAGGACCTCGAACCAGGCGATCTTGCGCCGGCCTTTGTAGGCCTTCTGGACGGCGGCATCGAACACCCGCTGCGACGCCCGCCAGATGTCCGGCCCCGTGCCGTCGCCTTCGATGAATGGAATGATCGGGTTATCCGGCACATACAGTTTATCCGCGCCCATGGTGATGGGCTGGCCTTCTTTGGGGTAGGTCAAGTTTTCAAATTTGATCATGTCTCCTCCACGGAGGGGTTATTTGATTGTGAGTAAATGCAGGTGATCCTATTCTAGATTCTCCAGATCCGCCAGATCCTGGTGCCGGCCGGAGGATCGCTTATTCTTCTTGAGATCTTCTCGACCTATTAAGCAGACGGCTACTCCGTCAATTTCTACTTGCTTTCGAGCGGCATAACAAGATGCAAAGTCAACACCTTCCAGGCTATTGTGCACGTCAATGCGATTCGGCGGATATCCAAGCTGAAGGATTTGATTGGGCACCAGAAAGTCGTCTTCTTTCAAGTCCAGGGATTCAAATCCGAACTGTTTCAGCGCCTTGACGATGCGAGCAGCGTTGTCCGGAATCATTTCGATCCAGATGTCCAAATCCTTGGTATAGCGCGGATTTCCGTGAAAAGCAACGGCATACCCGCCCACCACCAGGTAACGCACTTGATTATCGTTTAACGATGCGATAAACTCTCTGAAATCTGGGCTCAGCACCGTACCTCCAGAGATGATATTCTCGACGGATCTCTTCCAGCGCGTCTATTCGAGCTTGGGGCGGCTGCGACTGCCAGTAGGCGAAATCGCTCCTCTTGTCCTTAAGGTTGATCGTCTTGCAAACTTTCTCTATCATGATAGTTTTCCGGCCCGAGTTTCTACTGCGCCCTGGCCTTCGCAAACGCCAGCGCCCCGCCCGCGCGGACAATGGCAATTTCCCGCTCATTCAGCGGATGTTTCACCGGAATCGCCGCGCCGTTCGTCAGATTCTTCAGATTCAATTTGCCGGCGGCCAGATCGGTTACGGGCAATTCAAGCTGATCGCCCTGCGAAATCTTGTCGTAATCCCCTTCCTTCTCGAACGTTAGCGGCAGAATGCCGAAATTGATGAGGTTCGCCAGATGAATGCGCGCGAACGATTTTACCAGAACTGCCTTCACGCCCAGATACATCGGCGCCAGAGCCGCATGTTCGCGCGATGACCCCTGTCCGTAATTCTGCCCGCCGATGACGAAACCTCCGCCCGCTTCTTTGGCCCGCTTCGGGAAAGTGGGATCCACAATCTCGAAGACGTGCTCGGAAATCTTCGGAATGTTCGACCGCAGCGGCAGAATCTTGGCCCCCGCCGGCATGATATGATCGGTCGTGATGTTATCGCCGACTTTAAGTAGTGCGACACCCTTCAACACATCCGGCATCTTCTCCTTGATGGGCAGCGGAGCGATGTTCGGCCCGCGAATGATCTGCACCTTCTCCGGATCGGGCGACGGCGGAATGATCATCGAATCGTCCACGCGGAATTTTTTCGGGTATTTCACTTCTTTATATTCGATGCCCAAATCGCGAGGATCCGTGAATTCGCCGGTAAGCGCGCAGGCCACAGCGGTTTCCGGCGAGGTTAGATAGGCCTTGGCATTCTTGGTGCCGGTGCGCCCTTCAAAGTTACGGTTGAAGGTCCGCACCGTCACCGCATCCGTGCAGGGCGAAAATCCCATCCCGATGCAGGCTCCGCAGGAGCTCTCCAGAATGCGCACTCCCGCCTCGACAATCGGTATCATCGCGCCGTTATGCAGCATCTCCGTCATGACCTGCTTGCTGCCGG
>Ga0315284_10000613_pt1 | contig 48703 bp, 50 predicted proteins | sample YL17G09_16_MG_FD_203696 | JGI IMG/M metagenome (GOLD analysis project Ga0315284, IMG submission 203696) | Sediment microbial communities from Yellowstone Lake, YNP, Wyoming, USA - YL17G09_16 | ecosystem: Environmental > Aquatic > Freshwater > Lake > Sediment | place: USA: Wyoming | collected...
TCTGATGTGAGGCAACGACTCTCCGTTCGAGTAGGTTTACTCGTGAGGCAATAGGGCCCCTCTGTTCAGGCGGTATTCATCGCACCTTCGGCTACACAGCACCCCCAGGGCGGCTTCAGTCTCATGGCAATTTTGTCAAGGCAATCATTAGATAGAGAAGAAGCCCACAGCGCTCTCGGGCTGTGGGCTTCTTGCACATATATATTGACCATGGATGTTCAGTTTGCAGCCGCTACCCGACGGGTGTCCCGTGCAATGACCAATTCCTCGTTGGTCGGGATGACCAGAACCTTGATCCGCGAAGACGGCTTGCTGATGTCTGCCGCCTCATCGTGCTTCTTGGCGCGATTCTTGTCAGCATCGAGTTCTACGCCCAGGAATTCCATGTCCTTGACGACCATTTCACGAACGACATCGCTGTTCTCACCTATGCCCCCCGTGAACACGATCGCATCGGCCCCGTTCATGGCCGCAATGTACGAGCCAATATACTTCTTGAGCTTGTAGCAGAACACTTCAAGTGCCAGCGTCGCACGTTTGTCGCCCTTGCCAGCCTCTTCCTCAAGAGTGCGGAAGTCATTGCTGATGCCCGAAATGCCCAGAACGCCCGAGTGCTTGTTGAGTAGAGCGTTGATCTGCTGAAGGTTCAGCTCTTCCTTCCCCATGATATAGAGGGGGACAGCAGGATCGATGTCTCCGCAGCGTGTCCCCATGGGCAGCCCTTCGAGAGGGGTAAACCCCATAGACGTATCGACGGATTTGCCATGATCGACAGCGGTAATGGAGGAACCGTTGCCCAGATGACACGTGATAAGCTTGAGTTCATCGATGGTCCTTCCCAGCATAGCGGCAGCCTCATGCGCTACAAAATAGTGACTAGTACCGTGAAAACCGTATTTGCGGATGTGGTTGCGGGCGTAGAAAACGTAAGGGATCGCATATGTGAATGCCTTGTCGGGCATCGTCTGATGGAATGCGGTGTCGAAGACGGCGACCTGGGGAACCTTGGGCAACAGGCGCGAGATGGCGTAGATGCCCGCAAGGTTCGGCGGATTGTGGAGAGGTGCGATGTCAATGCACTCCTCGATCTTGGCCACCACCTCAGGGGTAATCAGCGTCGATTCCGAGAACGACTCGGCACCATGGACCACGCGGTGCCCGACAGCCTGAATGTCCTCAATGCTCGTGAGGACACCTTTCCCCGGGTCAACCAGGACTTTCAGGATGAGCTCAATGCCAGCCTGGTGCTCAAGGACCTCGTGGACAGAGACGACCTTCTTCCGTCCGGCAACCATGTGATTGAGCTGCGCCTGCGCGGTACCGATCTTCTCCAGCAGGCCTTCGGCTAGCTGCCGATCATCGTCGTACAGCTTGTACTTGATAGAAGAGCTCCCACAGTTCAGCACCAGAACCTTCATATCTTCTCCTCCGCGTTGTCAACATGAGTCTCATAGCTGTAGAAGCCCTTGCCAGTCTTCACTCCCAAGTGCCCACGTCGAGCCAGGTTCCGGATAAGCGCTTGTGGACGATATCGAGTCTCGCCAAGCTCGCTGAAGAGGTGCTCCGACCACCCGAGGACGATATCCAGCCCGATCTGGTCGGCAAGGGCAAACGGGCCCTTGTTGAAACCGAAACCAAGGCGCATGGCGACATCGATGTCCTCCTTGCTGGCCGTTCCTTCCTGGTAGAGCATGATGGCTTCGTTGATAAGGGGCACGACAAGGCGCGCCGTGATGTAGCCTGGGTTCTCGAGCACGTCGACGGGGGTCTTGCCCATGCGGCGTGCCAGTTCCTTCGCACGGTCGACGGTCGCCTGAGACGTATGGACGCCTCGCACCATCTCGACCAGCTTGATCGCCGGAACGGGCGCGAGGAAGTGCATGCCTACGAGACGCTCCTTGTTGACCATCTTCAGCGCGATGTCAGTGATGGGCAGGATAGCAGTGTTGCTGACGTAGGTGACCTCACCGGGGCATATCTGTTCAAGCTGGGCCTCAAGCTGGGCAAACAGGTCCTGCTTGGCCGCAAGATCATCCGGAATGGCCTCAATGACAAGGTCGACGCTACCAACGTCACTACGGTTCAACGTGAACTTGATGTGAGAAAGCAGGACCTTCTTCTCTGATCCCGTGATACCCCATCGCTGGAGTTCGAGATTGAGACTGTTCTCAATGTTCTGGCGGGCACGCGTCAGTCCGTCCTCCGTTTGGTCGACGAGCACCACTTCGAGACCGTGCGCTGCCGCGTCCTGAGCAATTCCCGCTCCCATGACACCGGCACCAAACACCGCAATCCTTCGGATCTCCATGTACACCTCTCCTGTTACGAGATAGGAACAGTGGCACGCAGTGCGCCCACCGTAATCCTCACGTTAGTGCAGGTCTCCTCTGCTCTCGCGCATCTCCTCGTCGCTGAGACCGAAGTAGTGGCCCAGTTCATGCAGGACAACGTGCTGGACAAGAGGCATCAGCTCGTCGACCGTATCGACCGAGGACTCGAGAGGGACTTTGAACACGCTGATCTTGTCGGGCAGAGTGCCACTGTAGTGCGGCCCCCGGTCCCTGAGCGGAACCCCCTGGTACAACCCCAGCAGGCCGTAGCCGTTGGCAACTCCGGTACGCTTTAGGACATCGATCGGAGGAAAATCCTCGATGACGACGTCGATATTCTTGAGCGCCGTCCTGAACTGGTCAGGAAGCGTGACAAGAGCGACGAGCACGAGTTCTTCGAAGTCCTTCTGTTCCAGTCCAATCACGACGTATCCTGCTCCCTGTTCCGACCGATAGATACTATTTATCATATCACAACCATTGCAGAGGCCAACACCTTTCTGTGAGTCCGGCATCTGCAACGCCGAGTGCGGCGGCCGGTCTCCTCGCCATGACACCGTACATACTCACAATTCTTGCATTAGGGCAGGACTTCCTCTACTATGTCGTTGAGGGATGCCGCAAGGCATGCAACCGGGCATCAGGAACGGCTGGAGCTTTCTGGCTCATCTCCTGGTGCCCAGCCCCTCAGCGATCGACCTCACCTTGTGCCTCAGGAGGTGTCCATGAAACAACGCAACGTCGTTCGCACCATCTACTTGTATCTCGTCACTGTGGTCGGGATTGTCACGGCTCTTGTCGGGCTTATCGGGGCAATCACCAGTGTTCTCAACATGTACGTCTTCCGTCTGATCACATCGGACAGCATGCAGAACGAACTCTCCACACTGCTGGAGTTCGCCTCCGCAGTGGCAGTCGGCGTGCCGGTGTGGCTGTACCACTGGGGCATCATTCAGGAAACGCGCCATCGTGCGCCAGCACCTGCCACCCCCGCTCCCACGGTGACCAGCGAGACCGTCACAGTCACTGCGACGCCACAGCCGGAGGCTCGCCGCGATCTCATCAGAAGGCTTTACATCTATCTGCTATCCGCCATTGGACTGTTCATCGTCATGTTCAACCTCATCGGCGTCGCTCCCAATGTCTATCGGGCGTTCTTCATGTCGACAAGCCCTGTGCCAACACCCATAAAACCGGACGCCTCTGGTCCCGCCTCGTTGACCAATACCTACGCGGTCCAGAGCCTCATCAGGACCATCGTGGCCGTCGTCGTCGGGACTCCCGTCTGGCTATACCACTGGCATCTCGGACAGCGCGAGCACCGGGACCTGCTGGGCGACTGACACAAGGGAAACAGATCACAGACCTGCTCAGAACTACCCTTCCAATGAAGGCGCAGAGTCCCCTGCAGCAACTCAATCGCAAGTCTGTAAAGGGCTTTGCGCCTTCTTGTATTGGGGCCGTTTGGTATATAATTGCTGCGTGGCAACCAATCCTGCAAAGGAGAAAGAAGGATGAGAAAACTGTTCCCCGGCCCCCTGGCCGTAGCTCCCGCATTCGGCGCGTCGACGGATTACGAGAGGACCGGCCTGAAGGCGGATTTCATCCAAATCGTTTGTATGGCCGGCGTTTGCAGCGATGGCCACAGTCTCTGTTCCCGTTCCCCTCAGCACAAGCTCCGAACCCATCGTCACCATTCAGCCGGCCAGTTCAACAACCGCCTCCTCCCGGGGCACTCGGGCGCGAACGCACGCGACGACGCCACACGAGTCGTATCACCCAGACTGGCAGTACAGATGCAGAACCTGCACAGTACTATGGTCAATAGTACTGCAGTTCCATCGACCCCAGGGCAGTCCCGGCCTGGACGGTCCCAACTTCCTGCCATGTTGTCCCGTCAGCCCATGACAGAAAGATTCTGGCGCCAGGAGGGTGCAGTACCTGCCCTCTCCGCCGTTGTGAGGGAGTGAAGCCATGAAAGCACTGGAAGTACGCGGCATCTCCAAGATGTTCCCGGGAAACCTTGCGAACGACAACATCTCGTTCTCGGTCGAAAAGGGGGAGATTTTTGCCATCGTCGGCGAAAACGGCGCGGGCAAGAGTACTCTGATGAACATCATTTATGGCATCTACACATCATCGGGCGGAGGCCTCCTCGTCAACGAGAAAGAAGTCAGAATTCGTTCGGTCGAGGATGCCATCAAGCTCCGGATGGGCATGGTGCACCAAGAGTTCATGCTGATTCCAAGGTTCACCGTCACCCAGAACATCGTCATCGGCGATGAGCCGCACAAGGGTATCTTCTTTGACTACGGCAGGGCAGTGCGCGAAGTCCGGGAGCTTTCGAAGCGCGTCTCGTTGACCGTGGACGCCTCGGCTCTTGTGGCCGACTTGCCCGTCGGCGTCCAGCAGCGTGTCGAAATCCTCAAGGTGCTGCGTAGAGGGGCTGAGATCCTCATTTTCGATGAGCCCACGGCCGTCCTCACGCCTGAAGAGACTGTCGATCTGTTCGTGACCATGCGCAAGCTGCAGGCCGAGGGAAAGACAATCCTGTTCATCAGTCACAAGCTGAAAGAGGTCATGGAGATCGCCGATCGCATAGCGGTCCTGCGTCGCGGCAAGCTGCAGGGCATCGTGAACAAGAGGGACACGAACGAAGAGGAACTGGCTCGCATGATGGTCGGCCGCAACGTCGTCCTCGAGATTCCCAAGGTCGACGTGGAAGTGGGAGCTGTGGCATTTGCGTGTCACGACCTGCACGTCAGAAACAAGCGCGGATACGAAGCCGTCAAAGGCATGAGTCTTGAGGTCCACGGCGGAGAGATCGTCGGCATTGCGGGCGTCCAGGGCAACGGTCAGGACGAACTGGTCAATGCCATGATCGGTTTCTCACATCCGGTCTCGGGTTCGATGGAACTCAACGGAAAGAACATGCGCATGGTCACCACGGCTCAACTGCGCAAGGAAGGCATGAGCTACATCACCGAAGACCGTGGGCGCAGAGGTCTTGTCATGCCGTACACGGTACGCGAGAATGCTGTCATGGGCCAGCACTTGAGCAGACCGTTCAGTAAGGGCATCAGGATGGACTATGACAAGGTCGGGGAGTTTGCCGAAGGGAAGGTCAAGGAATATGACATCCGCCTTGGTGACGTCTATGACACGGCAGGATCCCTGTCCGGCGGCAATCAGCAGAAGCTCATCCTCGCCCGTGAACTGTCGCTGCCACACAACTTCCTGATCGCTTCGCAGCCGACACGCGGCCTGGACGTCGGCGCCACCGAATTCGTCTATCACAGGCTGCTTGAGGAGAAGAAGGCCGGCAAGGCCATCCTGCTCATCTCACTCGAACTCTCTGAGATCCTCGGCCTATCCGACCGTATTCTGGTCATGTTTGAAGGCCGCATCGTCGGAGAGACAACCCCGGACAAGACGAACGAGGAGGCCCTGGGTCTTCTAATGCTCGGCGTCGGTATCGACAAGAAGGTGCAATCGTGAGCGAAAGTAATTTCACCACCAAGTTCCTCAAAGTCTTCGGCATCAATAACCAGGGACACAATCGGAGAGACCCTCTGAATGTTTGGGTCCCCCTCGTCTCCGTGGGCCTGGCTCTGATCTTCGGCATGATTGTCATAGCCGCCTCCGGGCGAAATCCCTTCCGGGCATATGCGCTTCTGTTCGGCGATTCGGGACTCATCCCCGGTGGAGCGGCATGGCGGCGCGAGTTCGCCGAACTCCTCATCAAGAGCGCCATGTACATTGCGACGGGTCTCTCGGTCGCCCTGGCATTCAAGGGTGGCCTGTTCAACATCGGTGCCGAGGGCCAGTTCTGGGTAGGCGCTATCGTAGCGACTTTCTTCGGATACTGGGTTCCCGTAGCCCACACCTTTGGGGCTATGTACGTCGCTCTGGGGAGCTTTGGCTGGATAGCGCAACTCCTGCATGGAGCAATCTGCATCATCATGGGGATGCTTGCGGGCGGCGCATGGGCGGCAGTCGCCGGCTTTCTCTATGTCAAGCGCGGCGTCAACATCGTCATCGGCACGATCATGCTCAACTGGATCGCCTGGTTCCTGATCACAAGCTGGCTGGTGCTCGGACCAATGACGCCTCCGTCCCAGACGTTCACTTCTGGCACCTTCTATGTGGTTGACACCGCCAAGCTGTTGAGGATCATGATGCCGACACGCCTCAACACTAGTATTCTGCTGGTGTTGCTCGCGACGTATGCCACCTGGTTCCTCCTCTACAAGACGACGATCGGCTACGAGATCCGCGCCATCGGCTACACCGCCAACATTGGCATGGAAGCCCCGCGTGCACAGGGTATCAACATCAGCCGCCGCATCCTGCAGCTCATGTTCTTCTCCGGAAGCCTTGCAGCGCTCGGTGGCTCCTTCTTCATCCTGGGTCTGACGTACCAGTTCCCCAACACGGCGACCATGGGATACGGCTGGACTGGTATCGGCATCGCGTTGATCGGCCAGAGCGAACCCCTCGGTGTCGTGCTGGCAGGACTGTTCATCGGTGCGCTGCGCACCGGAGCCACGTCGATGCAGGTCGCCAACATCCCCAAGACATTCTCCAACATCATCGAGGGCATGACCGTCGGCTTCATCGCCCTACAGGTTGCCGTGCGGTACTACCTGGTCAAGATCATCCAGCGCCGCCGCACCCGTACGAACCCGCCACCAGACCAGGAGGCTGCAGCATGAACATCACACAGATCAACCTCACAATTGCTCAGATGCTGGACTACACCACGCCGATCCTGTTTGCCGCGCTGTGCGGCGTCCTTGGTGAAAACGCAGGCGTTGTCAACATTGGTTTGGACGGCATCATGCGTTTCGGCGCCTTCTTCGGGCTGCTGGGCGCATTTTTCTCTCACTCCCCCTGGATCGGCCTGCTGCTCGGTATCGGCATCGGCTGCCTAGTAGGAGCGCTCCACGCCTTCATCACCATCAGGTGGAATGGAGACCAGACCGTCGCTGGAACAGCCATCAACGTCATCGCTGTCGGCCTCATGACGTACTTGCTGGAATTCGTCTTCAGTACGACCGGGTACTCGCCACAGCTCCGGAACTACTTTGGAGCTCAGGCCTACCGCGTACATCTCCCCTTCCTTGCCAAGATCCCCCTTCTGGGTGCCCTCTCCAACCTGTCGTTCATGATATGGTTCGGCTTCATCTGTACGGTTCTCATGCACGTGCTGCTGTACCACACGGTCCTCGGCCTGCGGATCCGTACCTGCGGTGAGAATCCCAAGGCAGCAACAACACTTGGGATCAACGTGTTCCGCGTTCGCTGGTTCGCTGTCATCGCAGGAGCTGCGCTCGCAGGGATTGGCGGTGCAGCGCTGTCCATTAGCTCATTCTCGGGGTTCAGCGACTCCATGCCCAACGGTGTCGGGTTCATTGGCCTGGCCGCCATGATCTTTGGCAAGTGGACCCCATTCGGCGCTCTTGGGGCAGCACTCCTGTTTGGAACGGGCCAGATCGTGCAGTCCATCATCGCCGTCACGGGCATCGCTCCCAAGCTGGCGCCCGGGCTCACACTTATTCTGCCCTACGTCCTTACGCTGGCTGTCCTGGCAGGCTTCGTCGGCAGGTCCATCGCTCCCGCAGCAGACGGCCTCCCGTACTACAAGGAACAGCGCTAGTCGATCCTCTCCTGGGCCGCCGCGAGGACATCGTCCTCCGACGGCCTGTTCACTACTCCCATGGAGGTGAGTCATGAGCAGTCAGTCGGGTGAACAGAAAATGCAGTGGGCGATCCGTCACATGCCGATCCTGTCATCAGTTGCCGAGCGCTTCGAGAAGGAACAGCCCTTTGCCGGGCTCAATGTCGTCATCGCTCTTCACCTGGAGGCCAAGACAGCCAACCTGGCCTACGTAATGCTGCGTGGCGGCGCCCACGTCGCCATTACGGCGTCCAACCCCATCACCACGCAGGACGACGTGGCTCAGGCACTTGCAGAACGCGGAGTCACGGTCTTCGCCAAACGCGGCGAGACGCAGGCTGAGTACAAGGAGTACTTCAGCAACGTCCTGGCCACCAAGCCCAACCTGCTGATCGATGACGGTGGGGATCTCGTAAACGCCGTTCACTTCGAGCATCCAGAACTGCTGCCCGCCATTGTGGGAGCATGTGAAGAGACCACGACCGGAGTCATCCGTGACCGTGCGTTGGCCCGCGCGGGCAAACTGTCGTTCCCAGTCATCGGAGTCAACGAGGGCCTGTGCAAGCACCTCTTCGACAACCGTTTCGGCACGGGACAGTCCGCCTGGGACGGCATTCTGCGGACGACCAACATGAACGTCGCTGGCAAGGTCGTGGTCGTCGCCGGGTACGGATGGGTCGGCAAGGGTGTAGCCATGCGTGCCAGAGGCCTCGGCGCCCGGGTCGTCGTTACAGAAGTCGATCCTGTCAAGTCCGTCGAAGCCCACATGGAAGGCTATCAGGTCATGCCCATGCTCGAGGCCGCCAGAATCGGTGAGATCTTCATTACTTGCACGGGCAATGTAAAGGTCCTCACCAAGGAGCATTTCGGCGTCATGAAGGACGGTGCCATCCTGTGCAACGCTGGGCACTTCGATGTCGAAGTCGACGTTCAACACTTGCGGAACAAGGACCCTCAGCACCACGAAGTCCGGCACAACATCGAGGAGTATGCTTCCGATGGCAAGCACTTCTATGTCCTGGGCGAGGGACGCCTTGTCAACCTGGCATGCGCCGACGGGCACCCCATCGAGATCATGGACCTGACATTCGCGTTGCAGGCGTTGTCGGCTGAGTACCTGGTCAGACACCAGGAATCTCTGCCCAAGGAACTCATCAATGTACCCGAGATGATTGACGACATGGCATCGAGAGCATTCCTTGCATCTCGCGGCCTGTCCATCGACACGCTGACCGAAGAGCAGACAAGGTATCTCGGCTCATACTAGACCTCAGAGATAGACGTAGATCGCGCCGAAGCCAAGGGCCGGACATAACGTCCGGCCCTTGGCAATGAACCGTTCAGGAAACGGTTCTAGCCCAGAGCGTACCAATCGCCCCCATCCCGCTTGACCCGGGACAATGCTTCATTCGCTCGTGCGATGACGTCGGCGGCTGACTTGTCCTTGTAGTCCACCATCGACCCTCCGACCGAAACGGAGACCTTGATAACGTTCTTCTGGCTCTCCGGCGATGACAGGACCGAGTGATGGACGAGCTCGACGATTCGTCCGCTGAGCTTCTCAACTCCCTCAAGTTCGATAAGCGGACACACAATGATGAACTCGTCGCCGCCAAAACGAGCGAGGAAATCCATCGAGCGCATCGAGCGCTGGACAACAGAGGCGACAAGCTTCAGTGCTTCGTCTCCTGCCAGATGTCCGAAGCTGTCGTTGATGTTCTGGAACTTGTCGACATCGATCATGACAAGCCCAAACCGCTGGAAATGCCGCTTGAACAGCCCGTATTGGTGGTCCAGGATCGTGTCGATGTAGCGCCGATTGTAGAGACCGGTCAGTTGGTCGACGATCGACGTGTCGGATAGCTCCTTCAACCGCTCTGCAAGCGCGCTTCCAGCTACGGACTGAAGTTCGCCGAATACCTCCACGCCGTACCGTTCTTCTCCGACCTGCAGGACCGACGCCCTGACGTAGACAGCCACCCGCTCTCCGTCTTTCCGCTTGAGGAGAATCTCCCTAGCCTCCTGCCGCTCGCCGGTCTCGATGCATTTCTGCAACGGGCACCCGTCGAAACACAGGTTCTTGCCGAGGACGTCCGTATGGACCAGGATGTTGTCGTGGCAGTGCCTGTTCAGGACTTCGTCAGACGAATAGCCGGTAATGCGCTCCGCTCCTTTGCTCCAGAAGATGATCTCGCGCTCCCCGGTCGTCACGTACACGCCGTCCGAAACAGCGTCCAGGATCCCGCGCAGACTCTCGTCAAGTACTCCCGTGTTCATCATACCCTCCTGATTGGCGCAAATCGTGGGACCGGCCCCGCAATCACGAGATGGTGACGACGACGGGAGTGTGGTCTGACGGCTTCTCCCAGCGCCTCGGCTCGACGTCGACCATGCAGTCGGTGACGCGCGCAGACAGCGCCTCCGAACCCCAGGCATAGTCGATGCGCATGCCCATGCGGCGCTTGAACATGTTCATGCGGTAGTCCCACCAGGTAAACTGCTGCTCGCTGTGGAATTTGCGGAAAAGGTCGACGAATCCCCACCCGCGCAGATTCTCGAGCGCCTCACGCTCTTCCTGCATGAAGCCGATGGCGTCCTGCATCTCCTCCGGAGCCCAGACGTCCTGGGGATCCCTGGCCACGTTGAAATCGCCCACGAACAGCACGTGATGGTCTCTGGAGTATGTTGTGTCGAGATAAATCCGAAATCCCTGGAAGAACTGAAGTTTGTGCAGAAATGCCTCGTCGCTACGTTCGCCGCCATGCGGCAGATACCCGTCGATCAGCGTTACACCCCCGACGTCCACTGCCAGAATCCGGCTCAGGTCATTGCCGGCCCAGCCCTTGACGACGCTGGAGATAGGCAATCTGGACGCAATGGCAACGCCGTTGTAGGTCTTCTGGCCGGACATTGCGACCTGATATCCTAGTGCCCCGAACTCTGCAGCAGGAAATGTCTCGTCGACCGTTTTGGTCTCCTGCATGGCGAGAACGTCCACCTGCGACTCCTGCAGCCACCTCTGGACAACAGGCAGACGAGCGCGCACTGAGTTCACGTTCCACGTCGCTATCTTCATGGCTCACTCCTCATGTTTATTGTAGGCAGGTTTCCGCCTGACTTCACGGCCTCTGCCCGCCGTCCTCGCCAAAGCGACTGCAAGCCGTTGTCTATCCCATAGTTCGACCCCCGACCTTGCCGCCAGCTCTCGGGCTGATTCCGTGAACCCGTTGCTCGCCACGACCATGCCACGCGTGCCACGGTAGTACTGCACAGCTCCCAGAGCCTCCTGCACAGCGCCGATGCCGACGTTGCCGCTGTACCTCTTTGCCTGCACGACGATGCGCTGACGGGGCAATGTCAGCACCAGGTCGGCCCCGAAGTCATGACTCATGCCGACGTGCTGGACGCCGTAGCCTAGATGGACAAAAAGCGCTGCGAGCAACTCCTCGAATTGCATGCCGTCCATGGCGTCGATGGAACGCAGCGTTGCTCCGTGAAACACGCGGTCGCGGTGCATCCGGATGGCGATGCCGACCATTGCTATGAGAACAAGAAGCGCGGCAGTTGCCGCGAGGGAAGGAACGAAAGGCATAAATGCATTCCAGCCTGCAGTCACGATCCTCGAAGCCCACTCCGCCGTCCGCTGCTGCAGGGCACCCAGAACCCTCTGGACGTCAAGCAAGCAGAGCCTCGATCTCCGCCTTCCTGCTCATGGCGGCATCATACCCTCGCACCACATACTCGTGGACGTCCGAAGGCACACAACCCTTGAGATCAGGTTGGATGACTAGATCAGCCCTCTCGAGCTCCGGCTGTGCGATGTTCTTGAACATCAGGTTGAGCGAACGCTCGAGCAGTTTGGGGATGTTCAGGCTGGGCTTGTACTCGCCTTTCTGAAGCGGGTCATAGAGTGACACCGCGATGACCCTCGTGGCGCCCCGCTTCCGCAGCTCGGTCACGGGAACTGGCAGCGACATGCCGCCATCCAGCAGATACTGGTCACCGAACTTGGTAACCCGAAACACGCCTGGGAAGCAGAAACTTCCAGACAACGGACCCCAGATTTCCCCGCTGTCGAAAACGAGGGCTCTGCCGGTCTGCACGTCGGTTGCGGCGATGCAGACGGGTTTCTGGAGAGCCTCGAAAACCGTCACGGGGAGTTCCTTGTGGAGAGCGGCCCGCAGACGCCAGGGCGTCGTCAGGCCACTCACGGTAATGACGGACGCGAGCAGCATGGCAACTTGGGCGCCATACTTGACGCTGAGGGCTTCCAGGGCTGCCGAGTCGAGACCCGCCGCATTGAACACGGCTACCAGCGCGCCCATCGAAGCACCCGAAAACAGGTCGATCTCGACGTGAAGTTCTTCCAGCGCCCGCAGCACGCCTATGTGCGCATACCCAAGGACCCCTCCCGAACTGAGAGCCAGGCCAAGCTTCTGCTTCCTGCGAGTTCTCATCGTCACTCCTCCTGTTCTGGGGCCAGAAATGATCCCCTTTGGGATAGTATATTGCGGATACGGCAGCTGGACAACAGCGCTCCTCACCACATCTCCCGGCTTGACACGACCCCCTCCATCCTATACTTGGAGTGACATCAGGAGGCACACATGGCCATTTTCGACGTCACGGGACCGATCATGATCGAACCCGCCAGTTCGCACACGGCAGGTCCTGCCAAGATCGGCTATCTGGCACAGCGCGTCTATGGCAAGCCCGTCGGAAGAGCTCGCATCACACTCTGCAATTCGTTTGCAGAGACCGGGCAGGGAGGTTTGATGTGAAACAGATGGCGCTTGTCGTCAAGGAGCAGCGTGAGCTCTTCAAGCCAGCCTTGGAGGCTGCAGGTTCGTGAAGGCACAGACGACTCTTGGCCAGGAACAACATGTCACTCGCTCTACCCACGAGCTCTCCGACCTTGCGCGTGGGTATCCCATCGCCGTGGCCAGCGCCATCATCCTTTCGACCACCGCTATCTTCATCCGCTACCTCACACAGACCTACAACATGCCTGCGCTCGTTCTGGCCTTCTGGCGAGACTCGTTCGTGGCGCTCACGATGCTGATTGCGCTAGCCATCCTGTGTCCGCGCCTGCTGCGCATGGAGCGAGGCCACGTGGGGTATCTTGTTGCCTATGGCCTCATGCTGACGATGTTCAATTCCTTCTGGACGCTCTCCGTCTCGCTCAACGGAGCAGCCGTGTCGACTGTTCTGGTCTACTCCTCGGCGGCATTCACCGCTCTTCTGGGCAAGTGGCTCCTGAAGGAACGCCTCGGATGGGTCAAGGCTGTGACAATCGCAGGCTGCTTGGGAGGCTGCGTTCTGATTTCCGGTGCTCTCGAGCCGGGCGCCTGGCAGGCAAACCTGACAGGTATCGTAACAGGAACACTGTCGGGCCTCTGGTACGCGGGCTACAGTCTGATGGGCCGTTCGGCCTCTCAGCGAGGTCTCAACCCCTGGACGACCCTGCTGTACACGTTCGCCTTCGCCGCGTGCTTCCTGCTTCTGCTCAATCTGTCCCTCGGGAGGTTTCTGCCCGGCGCGGCCGTTCGCCCTGTGGACCTGCTGTGGCTTGGAAAAGCCACGTGGGGCTGGTTCGTACTCTTCCTCCTAGCGGCAGGTCCCACCGTCGTGGGCTTTGGACTGTACAATGTCAGCCTCGGCTACTTGCCGTCGAGTGTCGCCAACCTGATTCTCACGCTCGAGCCGACATGTACCGCAGCAATCGCCTACCTCGTGCTGGGTGAACACCTGAATGGCATCCAGATCGCCGGCAGTCTCCTCATCCTGGGCGGCGTAGTCTTCCTGAGAGTCTTCGAGAGCCGGCGCAGCATCCACGTACTGAGCACGCCGCAAACCAGTAGCACACTGGCAAGCACAGAGGAGGAATGACTTGAAAACGCCCAACAACCTTCTTGGAACCATCACTGGCGGCCGTCCGTCCAGTTCCAGCGGACAATGGAGCCTCCATGAACCCTGAACCGCGGCGATCGTCGGTCCTCAGCTCACTCGCCTGCTCCCTGGGACGTCGCGACGAGCTGCCCAACCAGGAACTTGCGCGAGACCTGGTGCGGACGCGCGACACGACAGCTGTGCAAGAGCTCGCCGACAGCCTGTGGAACAGGGACCAGAACGTGCGGAGTGACTGTCTGAAAGTCCTGTACGAGATCGGCTATGCCGCGCCTGACCTGATTGCCGACCACGTAGCGTCCTTCCTGAGACTCCTGGGCGACAAGAACAACCGCATGGTGTGGGGAGCCATGATCGCGCTGGCCGACGTGGCCGACCTCCGCCCCGACGAGATTTGGCCACGTGTAGACGACGTCCTCCGCACAGTGCAGAATGGGTCGCTCATTAGCGTCGTGTGGGGTACCAGAGTGCTGGCAAAGGTCGCGGCGAGTTCATCTGAACGGCGTGCTGCCACGTTTCCGGCCCTGCTCCGGACACTGGAAACGTGCCTGCCCCGCGACGTCCCGACGTAGGCGGAAAGCATCCTGTGCGCCGTGGATGACAGCGTGAGGGAGCAGTATCTTGCGGCGATCGACAGACGTGCCGCCGAGTTCAGTCCATCGCAGCGCGCCCGGCTGAGGCGGGTCCTTCAGGGAATCCGGCCAAGTAGCCAAACGGGTAACCTATGTGTGGGAGACGCCGGACGGAGATATGACCGCAGTTCTCAACCCAGAGAGTCTCGGTGAGGCATTCCTGCAAGTGGACCCGGCACTCCGAACACCGGAACTGGAAGGACAGATGCTCGACACCGCCGAGCAGCATCTCGCAAAGACGGGCACGGGCGGCGGCAGGAGACTGCTGGTATGGAGCGCCATCGACGACACCCTCCGGCATTCCCTGCTCACCTCCAGGGGATACCGACCCGTGGAAGGGAACGAGGCGCAGCAGCACCGTCACCGGGCACCTCTCGGACAGATGCTCCTAACGCCCGCGCCGTCGGGGTACGTCGTGCGCTCCCTTGGGGACGTCCAGGAACTGCCAGCCCGCAGCTGGGCATCATGGAGGGCGTTCCATCCCAACGAGCTCGATTCAGCGTACGAAGGTTGGGAGTGGTATCTGAACATCCAGCGCGCCGCGCTGTACCGCCGGGACCTAGACATCGTAGCTGCGACTGCTGACGGAACTATCGCCGCCTTCTGCACCATGTGGTACGACGACGTGACGCGGAGGGCCTACATCGAGCCGGTGGGTACCGTGCCTAAGCACCAGCGCCACGGCCTCGGACGAGCGGTTCTCACAGAAGGACTTGCCCGTCTGTGGAGCCTAGGTGCGACAACAGCAATAGTCTCGGGGTTCTCTCCCGGGGCAAACGCCCTCTACGACGCGGCGGTCGGCCCTGACTACATGGTGTCGGAGCCCTAGATGAAGGAGCTCCCATCTGCGCAGGTCTGAACGTCCAACGGCCGGCCGGTTGATGGCCGGCCGCCTGCGCCATGCCCCGCATCCTTGCGCTCCGTTCTCGGCGTACTATGATAAGGTATCGCACGATTCGAAAGGAGCAGAACACATGAGTCAGCCTCAGGTTCGAAAAGGCGGGATCCTGGTCGCCCTCGCGTCGGCCGTCATCTACAGCGGCGTCTCGGTCCTCGCGAAGTTCGCGTACCGGTACAACCTGAGCCCTCTGCAGCTGCTCAAGGAGCGCTACCTCCTCGCCAGCATCATCCTGGCCGTGATCATCGGGCTCCTCAACTGGCGCCTACTGTTCCCGCGCAACTGGCATGAGGCAGGCGTCCTCCTCGGCTTCTCGGCCGTGTTCGTCACCGGGCCGACGTTGCTGTACTTCACCGCCGTCCGGCTGCTGCCCGTGTCGACCGCCATGTTCCTCTTCCACTGCTACCCTGCCTTCGCCGGCCTGTTCGCCTGGATTCTCCTCCATGAACGCGTGACACGCGCCTACCTGGCGTCGGTGGGGGTCATCGGCGTCGGTCTGCTGCTCCTGCTGGGTGCGAGTTTCCGCAGTGTCTCGGGGATCGGCGTCCTGACCATGCTGGCCTGCACGGTAGCCTATGCGCTGTACGCCGTGCTCTCCCAGCGCGTCATCCGTGGAGTCGACCCGCGCACGCTCGGCCTGTACAACCAGGTGGCGCCCGCCGTGGTTCTGAGCCTCCTCACCATAGGCCAGCCCGCCTTCTACCCGATCGTTTTCAGCTCCCGCACGGCGACGCTCGCCTTTGCCGGCATCGGTCTGTCGGCCGCAGGCGGCATGTTCTTGTTCGTGCAGGGCATCGCCATGATCGGCGCTCAGCGGGCCGTCATCATCGACTCCCTGGAACCTGTCCTCTCTGCCCTCTATGCACTGGTGCTCCTTGGCGAGCGCATGACACTTGTTGCCCTTGCGGGAGGCCTCCTCATCGTGGCCGGCGTCGTCATTGGCAACCTCCCGGCAACAAGACGCAACGTACCGACGACATTGCCTTCAGCCAACAGTCAATGAGCAAGGGGCCAAAGCGATTGTCAGCCTGAGATGACTGCCGTCCTGGAATACTTGCCGTTTTGCATCTCGTGTTATACTTTCCGCAGTCAGAGAGCTCTGAGAGGAGATTTCAGGGGAGGAACAATGGCAAGAGGGCACAGCGAGAAGCTCAAGCGCACACTGGCGGCTTCCGTCCGCACGCGGACAGAGGCGTCCGGGGTATTGCGCGGTGATAAGACGCTCATCTACGAGGGCGAACTGGAGATCATGGCCCGTTTCGTCGCGGACTATCCAAGTATCGAGACCGGTGGAGACCTCTTTGGTTTCTGGACCCACACGGGTTCTCCGATGATCGAGTACGTGCTTGGACCCGGCGAAACTGCTGAGCACGACGACACGGCCTTCTACCAGGAGTCCCCGTTCCTCAAGTCTGCCGGCGGGATCCTCCGCGACCTGCACGGCCTGCAGCATGTCGGCACCTGGCACTCCCACCACAGGCTCGGTCTCACCGTACCGTCCAAGGGCGACTCGAGCACGATGCAGCGAGCACTCGACAAGAATGGGTTCAATGCCTGGTTGCTCACGATATGCAATTTCGTCGACAAGTCCGACAGAGTCGAGATGCGCGGATATCTGTACCGTGCACACGGAGGTGGAGAACGCCAGCAGTTGACGTGGCTCATCCTGCCCGGTTCCAGTCCCGTGCGCGCTGCCATGGAAGCCATCAAAGGATTTCCACGCAGCGAACCGCGCACTCCCGCCTCAACCTATGAAGCCATCCCCAGCACAACATTTGCCGTCGTGGCAGCCGCGCCACAGACGGACAGCCCGACCTTCCCGAACTCCTCGTTCATGGCGACGCCCGAAGGGCGTGGCGAACTGTACCGCCTGTTCCAGGAGTTGTCCGCGCTCGAACGAGACGTCGAAATCCTGCAGCGAGAGGATGGACGGGTGTCGTTGTCCTTCCAACGCGACGCTTACGCGTTCGAGATTGTTTTTCCACACTCCTACCCTGTCGTCAAACCCGTCATCGAATACCGGCCCGTGAACATTCCAGCAGGACAGGAAGAGTCCTGGAAAACCCCTCGCACCCTCTTTGTTGCCATGGACCGCGGCGACGACGTCGTTACGCACATCGAGGAACTGGTCGCAACGTTCCTTGTCAACCGGGAACACACGGGGGCTGACGCCCCCCGCGACGGAGAGAGCTGAGTCCCGTGGGCTGGTCTTCGCAACAGTCAGCTAGACTGCGTCTCGAAATGGACATCCTGTCGCGCTACTTCCCGACCTTCTTTCTGAAGGACAGCATCATCCCCGGTCATGCCGTCATCGAGGGGACCTTGCGCTCCAATGTGGGCAACGAATACCTCGTTCGTCTCCACGTGCCCGCCGACCTGCCAAACTCCGTCCCTATCGTCGAGATGGTCAGCCCCGTTCTCCGAGACCGCTTCGGGCACTCCCTGGTCGACCTGGGTACATCGTACCCAATGCACCTACTGAAACCGGAGAACGGCATCGTACGCATCTGTCACTACAGCGCTTCTCACTGGCACCCCAATATCACATTCTCCAAAGTCCTCCTAAAAATCCGGGCCTGGATCGAAGCCTATGAAGGCCATCTGGACAGCGGCTATGCCATAGACCACTACCTGCCGCACATGGAAGCCTGACCACGAGGAGGAACACGATGGAAGAGAAAGACTTGAAGAGCGTCCTGAACCATCTGACACAGATAACACAGGGTAAGACGACGACCAAGAAGCTGGTCTTCGACCCGCGAACACAGGAGCTGGTGCTTGTCGACGCCACGGCCCCTCAGTTTTCACCCGACGCTGTGACAGCGGATGACCCGACGCGCGATGGCTTCTTCGCCTGCTGACTGCTATGACACTCCTGGTCTACGTGCTTGAAGAGCAGGTCCGTGACCTACTCATCCAGGCGGGAGACGTCCGCCTGGTGGATGGTGTCTCATACGGGTTCGACGACTGGACGGTCTTCCACGCTTATACCGAGAAGCCGTTTTCCACGCCTTCTGGGCACATCTGCCCCTGTGTCGCGATGCGTTCGGACGCTGTGGGGTTCGTCGACGAAGAGAATCTCATGATGCAGGTTCGCAGGCGTGTCGACCCCGACGGGCGTCCCATCGTGGTCCTGATAGCCGGGACCGACGCGGGGGGTTCACCCTCCTGCCGCGCACTTATCCTGACCGAGAAAGGCGTAGCCGGCGCAGACACACGGTTTGTCCCTCGCCGCTCTGAGTTGTACTCCCGCAACACCGGGCTCCTCGAGACGTCGGCGCTGGCCGAGAAGAAAGTCGTCATCGTCGGTCTTGGCAGCGGCGGTTCCCCTGTCGCTCTAGAACTGGCCCGCGCGGGGATCGGCCATTTCACCCTTATCGACTTCGACCGGCTCGAGCTGGGGAACATCAGCCGCCATGTGTGTGGCGTGAACGATCTCGGCCGGTACAAAACGCTCGCGGTGCGGGACCAGCTGTTGCAGAAGAACCCCTTTGCTGAAGTCTCGACGATGGAAGTCAACGTCAACCAGTCACTGAGTCAGGTCGAGGATGCAGTCGCAACGTGTGACCTGCTTATCGTCGCCTCTGACAATGACCAGAGCCGTTTCAACCTCAATCAGATGTCCCTCAACAACAACAAGGTTGCCCTGTATGGGCGCGCCATCACACGCGCCGCGGGCGGGGACGTCCTGCGCGTACGACCATGGAAGGGCCCCTGCTACAACTGCGTGTTCTCCTCGGGCCTCGTCGACGGCCGCGAAGAGGAGATGTCACAGAAGCGGCAGGCTCTCGCCGTGTTGCCTGCCTACGTCGAGGAAGACAAGATCAACGCCATGATCCAGGTCGGGCTCTCCTCCGACATCGCGCCCATCGCCAACATGATGACCAAGATGGCACTGGTGGAACTGTCACGCGGCATCGAGACCGGGATGAGCACGGTCGACGAAGACCTCGCCTCGGATTTCTACATTTGGGCAAACCGGCGCGAAGAAGCCTACGCGAACTGGCCGCGCATGGGGTTCAAGTGGACACACCCGAGCATCCTGCGGTGGTATGGCGCCCGCGTTGACCGTGATCCGGACTGCCTGGTCTGCGGTGGTCATCTGGAAGAAGAGCCGAGAACATAACGCCACCCTCGAACAAAACCGAAATGGCCCATCCCGCGGGGTGGGCCATTGTCGTATCCTGCGTGCAAGATACGTGCTAGAAGAAGTCGTCATGATCGTCCACATTCGTGTTCAGCAAACGCAGTGCGATGAACAGGATACCAAACACGATACGGACGATGAGCCAGATGACACGCCCGGCCACGGCCCAGCCGCTCAGGTCCTCCTGCGCACGCTGATCCGGAACGTTGGCCCACACGTCACTGAACAGACCTCCTCTGGTGCGCTCCTGAGAACGCATCGCTTCCCACATCGCCTCGGCTTCGGCCTGCCGCTCACGCGGGTCCGCCGCCGCATTGCCCCACCGGGGGTTCCACGTGGACTGGGGGCCTGCGTCCGCAGCTGGACCGCCGTCTGCAGACTGTCTGTAGCTGCCGGGAGCAGCGGCCTCACCCCAGCTCTGCGACGACGCATTGATCCCGACGTCGTACTGCCGCCGCTCTTCGGGGCTGCCGAGGACGTCGTATGCCACGTTGACCCGCTGCATCATGCGAGCGGCGCTCGCGTCGCCCGGATGCAAGTCCGGATGGTATTTCCTCACCAGGACCCGATACTGCGAGCGGATCTGTTCCTGGGACGCCGATGGGCTCACGCCCAGAACACCGTACAGGTTGTTGTCAGGCGTCACTGTCCTCGTCCTCCGCGTCCGCCGGGAGCCCAACCGCATCGGCCAGATTCCGCTCCCGCGCCGCCCCCGCCGCATCGCCCATGGCGTCACAAGCCACGCTCATGGCGAAGTGGAGCTGCGCACGTATGTCAGGATCTGGTGACATCGTCTCGAGAACCAGTCCCTGCTCATACTGGCGGATGGCCTGTTCGTGTTCTCCGGCAGCCTCCGAGACATCTCCGACCGCTCGCATCGCCTCGGCCTCGAGCAGCCTGTCACCGCACGAATGAGCGAGAGAGAAGGCCCCCATGGCCTCGCTGCGCGCAGGCACCAGGTCTTGCCGGGCAAGACTGACCTGTGCAAGAGCAAGCAGCGCGTTAATCTGCCCGGGGCAGTTGCTCGTGGCGCGTGACACTTCGAGAGCTCGGCTGTTCTCATACATCGCCTTCTCCCAGTCTCCCAGCTCCGCGTACATGGCTCCCAGGTCGGACGAGACATGATAGACAAGCTCAGGGTCGGGCTCCAGCTGGGCCGCCAGTTCCTCAGCTTTCCTGGAGAACCTGATGCCGCGCAGGATGTCACCCGTCTTCGCCGCTATCGGCCCCATGTTGGCATACAGCCCCGCAACCTCTTCGAGACGCACCTGATCCTCGTACATTTTCGCTGCCTTGTCCCAGAGCTCCAGAGCGCCGATGGTCCTGTCCTCGGAAGCAAGCGACGCGCCCATCTCGTCCAAAAAGCCTGCGACGTCACCGTCTGGCAGTGCAAGCGCTTCGACCGCGCGTACGAATGCCGGCAGGTCCTTGCGATTCGCCTTCAGCAGGGCGACCACGCGCTCTTCGATCGTCTGGCTTTTCCTCTCACCCATTTCCGTCTCCTTTGGGGTCAGCTGGTAATCACCCGCCGTGATGGTAAGTTCATCGCTCCAGCCCGGGCAACATGCCCACTATTGTAGCAGAACACCCAGCGACAACCATGACCGCGTGCCCAGCAGGCGCCGCCCGCTTTTCACAGATCGTCCTCCTGGTTTCGCAGAATTAGCAGACGAGGCTCCTCTCAGTCGGCGACGCCGCCTCTTTCCTGGACATCCACAACAATGGCCGTACAGTTGTCCGGCCCTCCACAGGTGTTTGCAAGGTCCACCAGGCGGTGCACGGTCTCCTCCGGAGATCCCGCGGTCAGACCGGCTTTGAGGTCGGACTCAGAAACCGTACCCCACAGCCCATCCGAGCAAAGGAGATACCGGTCACCAGCGCGCAGCTCGTCCGATACGACGTCGACCTCGACCCTCGCCGCCGTCCCGACCGCCCTGGTCAGGATGTTCCGTTCGCTGACCTGTCCCGCATAGGCCGGATCCAGGAGTCCTTGGCGTACCATGTCCGCCGCCATCGTGTGGTCCTCCGTCAGCTGGGTCAGCACACTGCCCCGAAGACGGTAGCACCTGCTGTCCCCGACGTTGCAGACATACGCGCGCTCCGCGTGCGGCACGAATGCCACCAGTGTCGTGCCCATGCCCGCCAGCTCCTCCAACGAAAGCGACAGACGGTAGACGACCGCGTTCGCTTCATGGACGGCAAGCCGCAGGCGCTGTCTGGTGTCTTCGGCCGACAACTCCCGCGAGGACCATGCCGCAACAAAGGTCTCCACCGCCGTGCGAGAAGCGACCTCTCCTGCCTGTGCTCCGCCGAGGCCATCGCAGACGACATAACAGGCACCCTGACGCTCGACCTCCTTGCCTTCCTGAACGACGGCAAAGCTGTCCTCATTGACATGACGCTGCAGTCCAATATCAGTCCAGCCCGCTCCGATGACCCTCATGACGACCTCCTGACTGAGTATACCCAACCGTTCTGCAAGCCTTATCACTCGTTGCACGCAACTTCATGCAAGAATACGGGTGAGCTTGCTTCCTGCTTCTGCGACCGGCGCTTAGTGAGTGGGTCTCCACAGGCGTTGCACCCAATCTTACTTGGGTGCGGTTCCGGGCGATGACTGCCCGTACCAAGGCCAAGACTTAAGATATTTGACGACGCATTATCGTCCCTGTCGTGCAACGTGCCGCAGTTTTCGCAGACCCAAGTCCGGTCCGCAAGCGCAAGCGAATGGTTTACTTCACTACATACAGAACACGTCTTGCTGCTTGGTGCGAATCTGTCGATGACGCGCAGTTCCGACCCATACCACGAGCATTTGTACTCGAGCAGGCGCCTGAACTCCGCCCAGCCGGCATCTGAAATGCTCTGCGCCAGATGATGGTTTCGCTCCATGTTCTTCACTGCAAGGTCCTCGATACATACGATGCCGTGGCTCTTGGCAACGCTGGTCGAAGCTTTGTGCAGGAAGTCCTTCCTGATGTTGCGGATGCTGCGATTGAGGCGTGCAACGTGGAGATTCGCTTTCTTCCTGTTCTTTGAACCTTTCTTCTTCCTACTCACTTGTCGAGACAGCAGCCTAAGCTTCTTCATCTTCCGCTTCAACGGCTGTGGAGAGTCGAAATGCTCGCCATTCGACAACACTGCAAAAGTTTTGATGCCAAGGTCAATGCCAACAGCTTCACCAACTACTGCTAACGGTTTCACTCTTTCGACTTCAACCGCCAGCGAACAGAACCAACGGTCGGCTTCTCGTGATACGGTGGCCGAAAGGATTTGACCACGGAGTTTCTCGGTTCCTTCTTTTGTCCTGATTCTCCCAATGCGAGGCAATGCAACTCCATGTTCTGTTACGTGTACGGAACCAGTTAAGCGAAAACTGTCGTGCTGTCCTTTCTTCTTGAACTTTGGAAATCCAATATCATGCCCCTGCTTCCGTCCTCGCCAGAAGTTTCTATATGCGCGCTCGCAGTCACGAAGAGCTTCTTGTGGAGCACACTTGGATACCTCATACATCCACGGGAATTGGGCAACCTTGAGGCTGTTGAGAAGCTTATGCTGTTCGATGGCAGAAGTGAACTTGGCTTCTCCTTCGTTCCGCTTGAAACGCTCAATACGATCTGCAAGTGCCCAGTTGTATGCATACCGAGCCGCACCCGCATGTTGGACAAGCGCTCCATGTTGTACATTGTTTGGGTCCAGCTCGTATCGAAAAGCCTGGTTGATCTTCACTTGGCAGCAGCTTCCAATGCACGCTTTGCCCGGTTCTTGGCAGATCTTCGTCCATAGAGCTTAGCGCAGAACGAGGTCATCACGTCAAGCATGTCCTGTACCAGATCATCCCTTATCTCCATACTTTCTAGGATGACAAGTTTTCTACCAGTCGCATTCAGGGCGGCTTCGATATATTCTGAACCAAACCGAGCGAGACGGTCGCGATGCTCAACAATGATTCCTGAAATCTCAGCATCTTTCAGCAACGCGAGCAGCCGCGGTCTTTGTCCATTCGACCCGCTACCTATTTCGGAGATGGATTTGACAATAGATATTTTATTCTCAGAGGCAAATGTGACCAGTCGTGCAAGCTGGTGTTCCAAATCACTCTTTTGGTCGCTCGACGACACTCTGGCGTAAATCGCAAACCCTGCTCCTGCCGATTTTACTGGATGGACCATGATTGTTCCGGTCTTAGTTTGTTCAGCAGGAACTGGCAGCGTGCCGTTTCGCCACCATCGATATGCTGTGATATACGCAATGCCTTGATCCTTGGCCCAATCTGTAAGTTTCATATGTATAGTATAGATGATAAGAAAAGATACTTCAAGACGAAACTTCTATAGACAGACTAGAACCCTGTCAATAGTCACAAGTCCAACGCGTTCCTCGCGGACGAACTGGTGCTGGGCAGCACGGTCGAGTCAGGTGATCGAGTGGCTACGTCTGGAAAGCCGAACGCCCCACAACGTACGTGGGGCGTCGGTCTTCGCCATGTCAGAGTTCGCACTCCGACATATTCAAGTATATGCACCTTGTCACGAATGCAAGCGTTTGCCCCCATACGAACTGACGGCTGCGGGCCTGCGACGTGCCTCCGACACAGGAGCCTCCGGCTACTCTCCGACCTTCTCGACCGGCAGCCGCAGGATCGTCCTCAGCTTCTCAGGAGCAGTGCGGTTGGGGTCGCTCAGGTACAGCTCGTGGTGCCGACCTCGCACACGGTAGCCGTTTGCGGCCATCCACGTCCGTATCATGTCGATCGTCGCACGCTCCCCCTCGTACGGCCCCACGTACATCGTCTGGGCACACAATCCCTCAGCCCACGTCTCCAGACGTACCTGGGCGAGAGCGGGCACGTCCTTCTTCTTGCGGACGGCCTCCGCCTTCGCCTGCTCCAGCATGTCCCCGGTCACGACCGTAGGCTGCATCAGCAGGGCCTTCCACGCCATCTCCCCTGGCGTCGTTGCGGCGAAGTCGGCGTCAGACAGGTCCCGTCCGGACGTGTTCCACCACAGCGCCTCCAGTGGCGTCACCTTCCATTCCGCGACGCCCGCGAACTTGGCCCTGAACTTCATGGTGTAGGCAGCCGAGTACAGTGCCTGAATAGCCTCCTGGAACGCCCCGGACGTCGACGGGTTGCCAACCCCCTCGATGACCAGATATGGCATGTCAGGCACGGTGATGAGGGCAACCTTTCCTACCGGCGGGCTCCACAGGTCCTTCATCTGCTTGCAAAGATCGATTGTCTCCATACGTGACTCCTCCGTCAGCCCTTCATGCGCTGTCGCACGCGCTCGACGAGCAGCGTGATCCAGCGCGATGGAACCTTCTTCTGACCGAATTCCCAGTCCTTCCAGGCCGTCCACACCGATCCGGGCGTCACGCGTCCGTCTGAATCCACCGTGGCCGTCATCACTGACCTCATCTCGCGCAGGCGCGTGTCGTCCTTCAGCCAGGGAAAGCGTGACAGGACGTCCACGACATGCAGGATATCATACCACATCAGGGGCGCCTTGAGCTTGCAGAAGTCCGTCCCCATGTAGAACATGTACGGATGGCGCTCGCGTCGAGTACTCCACAGATTCAGCAGCGCCTCGGCTCCGACACGGACTTCTGCCTCGTCCGGAAGACCCGCAGTCAGCTCCATCTCGCAGACAGCGAGCGTGGCATACGGGCACGGGTCGTCCTTACGGCCCGGTCCCCTGAACGTGCCCAGCTCGGGCGAGACGCAGCACGGCCATCCGCTTGCGCGCGCCAGCCCTGCGACATGGCCCACCGCCTCCTGTACCCGCGCGTCATCGCTCATGCCCATGGCGCAGAGCGCCCCGACGATGACCGGCGCGTCGCACAGCGCCCACGCCCACTCCTCGCGTCCTGTGCCTCCGTGCACTGTGGAGACAGCCATCGGCAACTGGAAGGGTCCCTGCGCCGACTGGTGCGTCATGACCAGGTCCGCAACATGGCGCATGCCCGGGTCGTCCACACGGACGCCGATGTCCGCCAGGAACTTGAACTTGTGATACAGTTGACCGGCCGACTTGTGGCTGTTGAGGACGGTACCCGGCCATCCCTGCAGCTCCTGTACCAGAGCCAACACTTGAGGGTCCTCCAGCATGTCACGTCGGGCAGCCCGGGCGTCAGGTGCCGATTCCGGCCCGTGCGCCAGATCCACCAGCGCCCGGTACCGCACCCACGACGGCCCATCCAACAGCCAAGTAAGCAGTGCGTCCATGAAAGCCTCCAAGAGGTATTCCCGCAGCACGGCAGTCTGCAGCAACCACCACTTCTGTAGATTGTAGCTTCGAGAGGGAGAATCTGGAAGAGATACTAACGCTTCGTACTTGCATGGGAGAGAAGAAGACAGTAGCAGAACATGCCATGACCAGATGATGAGAACATGGATCGGCAATACCACAAATCTCAGATAGCCCCATACTCAAACTCGTTCTAACCTTCTGAGGGAGGGATGACTCATGTCGAACAGGACTGACAGTGATGCAGGTGGACAGGACAAGACCGGATCACACGAATGCACCGTGACGCGCGCCGAGATCGAAGCCAAGGGCTACGACATCAAGGCGGTCAATCCGCACGCCAAGGTTGAGGTCGACACCCGTACGCCCGCCGAGCTGCTCGACCTCATCGAGCAGAAAGGCAAGGAAGTCGACGAGGCGATCAAGAAGCTGAGAGAGACGCTTCAGCGAGAGGTTTGACATGCCTCCATGGTGGTGGATTGCAGGTGAAGCGCTGACAGTGCTGGGGTGGTTCGCCGTTTTCGGGTTCCGGGCAATCTCTCAGACAAAGGCATTCCTGCTGCAAACGAGGAAGGAAGCTTGGAAAGAACTGCACAGCGCCATCTTAGAGTACCAGAGCGGAATCGTTGCAGATGCAAACCAGGTTCAGCGGCTGTCCCGTACCTTCCAAGCCTACAATACTAGCCCTCAGCTACTGAACAAAGCCATCGACGAAGTCACACAGTGGGCCTCCAATTCGCCACAAGCGTCTGGGGCTAACGTGCTATTCCTCCTTGAGAACTTCGAGACCCTGTTTCCAGAGACCTCGTCGATACGCCTTCAGTTCGCCAACATCGACATGCTTCTTCAAGACCGCTACTCCAAGGCACGTGCCGGGTTGCTACAGCAGATCATCAGTCGTGCACCGCCAGATGCCGCATGCGAAGATGCCCTGGCAGACGCAGTGAACCTCCATGCCCTGGCTTTCGACCAAGTCGCTCTGCTCCAGGACCTGCTCACTTTTCTGCACAACGGCGTGTTCTCGTCAATTACCAAGTACACTGTCCCGGAGAGAGTTCCTGTCCGCGAGAACGAAGTTCGTCTCTCGCTGAGGAAGGAAGACGGCAAACTGCACATCGTTGACGGCCACGGCACAGTGCATGATGCTCCTCTGACCAAGACCACCCCGGGTCCAGTACGTGTCGACTGGACTTACTGCTGACACCGTCGAAGAACGCATGGTCATGTGCAAGCCTAGCCAAGAAAGCGGAGGTCCAATGAACAAAGGCGACATCGTTGACAACGACACCATCTGCAGGACGTTCCTCTGCAGTCCCCAGGGCGGCATGCGAAGGTCGCTCAGGACCAACAGCCTTGTGTTGATTTCGGGGACCAAACGTAGCGTTTACGTGGACAGATGGGACGGAGATGTCTTCCACTATACAGGTATGGGTCTTCATGGCGATCAGAGCCTGTACGATGGCCAGAATTGGACACTTGTGAGCTCGCCCAAGAACAGAGTGAAGGTCTACCTGTTTGCGGCACTAGAGAAGAACCGGTACCGATTCGAGGGACGGGTTGAATTGGCAGCGGACTCGTACCAGGAACAACAGATCGACCGCGAGGGCAGGTCTAGGCTCGTTTGGGTCTTCCCACTGAGACAAATCTCGCAGCTGCACGGTCGACAAAGCCAGTCACTCACATTGGTTGACCGGCTTGCCTGGATTCTTGGCTCAGTGAGCCACGCGACTGACCCTGCTTGCAGTCAGCCTTCAGTAAGGCGAAAGCAAACAGGCCCGCATGCGTGATCTGGAATGACGAACCGCACCAGGTGTTCCTGGTGCGGCGTCGGATCGTGGGCTCCAAGCCCAGGTTCGGGCTGCCTGCCAATTCCTGTGCGGGCGCCGTCCACGAGCGCGACGACCGTCTCAGAGAAACGTCCTCGCTGCGTCAGCACGCGTGCCAACACAGCGAGGACAAGTCCGATAGCAGTATACTACTTCTTGGCTACGGGTTTCTTGACGACCGGCTTCTTGACTACGGGTTTCGCGGCAGCCTTGGCAACTGTCTTCTTGACGACGGGCTTCGCCACGACCTTGACGGTCTTCTTGGCGACTGTCTCGACCTTCTTCTCTGCCTTCTTTGGTGCAGCAGCGACGACCTTCTTTACTGTTTCTGCAGACTTCTTTGTTATTCCAGCCATTGTCATCTCCTTTGTTGAGATTCGTGTTGATGTTGACGCCGAGCCTTGATGTCAATACTCTACAACAAAACAAGTTTCATGAAAGATGTCAAGCCCCCTCGCGCGACCACGTCGAAACGTCCCATAACCAACAACACCGCTTCTGGAGACACGATACGGACTTCGTCACGTTCTTGCGCATGCGGCTCAGTTGTCGGCGTTTGCCCCGACAGGCACAGAAATCGCTTCTCCGGGCGCTTCTTCGTCCCGTGGAGCGTAGTCCGGAATCAGGACCTCCACATCACGGATATCGCGCACCATGAAGCTCGCGACGCTCACCAGCAGCGCCACGCCACCAAACAGCACAAACATGAGAGCCATGCCGGCGCCACGGCCGACGCCGACCAGTGGGCCAAACACCTTAGTCAAGTTCGCTCCGGCCATCATCCGGGGCTCGAATACCAGGTCCGCCAGTGGTCCAGCGGTCAGCATAGCCATGGGTACCGAGACCTGCGCGATCATCATGCGTGTGCCAAAGACCTTGCCCTGCACGTCGTGCGGCACCTTCGCCTGCCAGATAGCGTCGTTGCACCCGTTGAGCAATGAGATGATGAGCGATCCGAGAAACCCGGAGACGAGCCAGATGGACAGCGTTCGGCCAAACCCCATGAGCATGATGCCCAGGGCGGAAACAGACACCATGCCCCACAGGACGCCGTATATCTTGCGGCGCGGTCCACCCCAGGCCGTCATGAGAGCGCCTCCGACGACGCCGCCGACAGCGGACACCGTGTTGACGATGCCCAGTGTGGTCGGGCTGTTACTGGTCCGCGCCAGGATCATCGGAGTCCACAGCGTCCCACACACCGACGCGACCAGGTTCGATGCAAAGAAGCTGAGCTGCAGCAGGAGCAGTGGCCGGCGCGCCGCGATGTAGCGCCAGCCGAAGACCGTCTCCTTCCAGAGGCTGCCGCGTGCCTCTTCACCTGCTTGTGATCGCGAGGGACTGGGAACCTCGACCGCCAGCAGCAATGCGACGGCGATGCAGAACGAAGCGATGTCGAACAGGAAGATCGGCACGAGGCCCCACGTGACGACGACTGCTCCCGCAATGATAGGCGCAAGGATGCCGGAGCCGCTCTGCGCCAGCGACATCATGCCCGCAGCCCGGCCATACTTCTCCTTGGGCATCATAGTGCTGATAGCGGCCTGATACGCCGGCCACTGGAATGCCTGGAACGTCCCGGACAACACCCCTACGACGCAGAGGTGCCAAATCTGCAGGTGCCCGGTGGCGTACAGGGCGAGCATGATGACCGTCCCCAGTCCTGACGCTACGTCCGAGACCCCCATGGTCACCTTGCGGTTCCACCGGTCGACCAGTGCTCCGGCGATGGGACTCATGATAATGGTGGGTGTGAAACTGAAGAACGCGACAATGCTCAGGGCCGTCGCATGACCCGTGACCTGCCATGCCCACACGCTCACACCGAAAGCGGTCATCGCGGACCCGACGAGCGAGACCACCTGACCAGCCCAGATCAGCGTAAACGCCTTCATTCCCTTTGGTCGTGCTCGAGCCATAGAGCCCTCCCTGTGGGTTTCTACCGCTGAGTGCTCGTACATGAAGCATGAAGAAGTCCTTGACCTTTGCAACAGTCATAGCCAGCCCAGAAGAGAAGGGCGCCGCACCCGGTTTGGTGCAGCGCCTGGAAGGGACGTGCCGGGAGGAAGGTCTCTACTCGACGGCCACCAGCTCGTACTGCCGCGTGCCCAGTCCGATCTCCTCGGCGTGGGCGACCTGGGATTCCCAATGCGTTTCGGGGTGGACGTGTGTGAACTTGTCGCCGTGTTCGAGGTGGACGTCGGCAAGGACGCTGCCCTGATTGGCGACGGCTTTGTTGACAAGGTCCACGCATGCCTGGTCCAGAGCCACCGGGTCAAAGCTCGCGGCGATGCCGATATCGGGCACGATGGCCGCATCGTTGAGGTCCCAGCAATCGCACTTCGGACTGACGTTCATGATGAAGCTGACGTGGAACGCCGGCTTGCCATGCAGGACGGCATAGGCGTATTCCGCGATCTTCTCGTTGAGCGCGTCGTTGGTCCCCTGGAACACGGGGTGCGCAGCGCCGTACATGCAGACTGCGACGCACTGCCCACATCCGACGCATTTCGTGTAGTCGATGACAGCCTTGTGGTCGGCATTCCATCCGATCGCAACCTGCGAGCAGGAACGGACGCAGGTACCGCAGGCGACGCACTTGACGACGTCGATACGCGGCTTGGATTCAGAGTGCATCTGCATCTTGCCGCCCCGCGAACCACTGCCCATGCCGATATTCTTGAGCGTGCCCCCGAAGCCGGCCTGCTCATGCCCCTTGAAGTGCGTGAGTGAGATGATGATATCAGCGTCGGCAATTGCAGTGCCGATCTTGGCAGTTTCGCAGCGCTTGAGATGGGTGGGGACCTCGCGGTAGTCCGTGCCCTTGAGCCCGTCGGCGATGATGACGTCCGCCCCGACGGCGATACGGTTGAAGCCGTTCTCCTGCGCAGACTGCAGGTGGTCGACGGCGTTGGAGCGGCCTCCCGTATACAGCGTATTGCAGTCGGTGAGGAACGGTTTGCCGCCGAGCTCGCGGACCAGCTTCACCACGCGCGCGACGTAGTTGGGGCGAATGTAAGCGAGGTTGCCAGGCTCTCCCAGGTGCAGCTTGAGCGCAACGAATTTGTCCTTGAAGTCGATGTCTGTGACGCCGGCGGCGCGCATCAAGGCCTCGGTCTTGTCCAGCAGATTGTGACCGGGACGCGTACGCAGGTCGGTGAACCACACCTTCGACGCGTTCATGCTCGCTCCATTGCAGCTTGCAGCCATTGCAGCTCCGTAATCCGATTGACGGAATGGTCTCTCATGTGTTCCTCCTGACGTCCCATATCTCCACGTTACTGTAGCGTGACGGCGCCCACACGCAACCTCCACAGCTGGTCGCTGTGGCGCAAGACCGAGCTGGTCCTGGCGGACGAGCGCCGCTGGCGGGCGCTTAGCGACGACCACGCCGAGTCTGTTCTCCCTATTGTATTGCCACATCGAACGGGATATCATGCTTTACGTTGACGCATTGTCACGCCTGCACCGGGTGCGCCGGCAACGACAGACACAGGGAGTCGCTCATGGGAGATACGCTGGCTATCCAAGTACAGGACCTGCACCGCAGTTTTGGACAGAACCGGGCAGTCGACGGCGTTTCGTTTGACGTCCTTCGAGGCGAGATCTTCAGCCTGCTGGGCCCCAACGGCGCCGGAAAGACGACCACCATCAGCATGCTCTCGTGCCTGCTGAAGGCCGACTCAGGCGACGCGCTGCTCATGGGACACAGCATCTCAACCGAACCCCAGCTGGTGAAGGCATCCATCGGCGTCGTCCCGCAGGAGGTTGCCCTCTACAGCGACCTGTCGGCCCGTGAGAACCTGCTGTTCTGGGGGAAGATGCAGGGTCTACGCGGTAGCCCTCTGGCTCGTCGTGTCGACGAGGTCCTGGAGGTCATCGGGCTCACGGACCGTCAGAAGGAACGGATCAGCACGTACTCGGGCGGCATGAAGCGCCGCGTGAACATCGCCGTCGCACTTCTCCACAAGCCTGCACTGGTTATCATGGATGAGCCGACGGTCGGCATCGACCCGCAAAGCCGCCGGTCCATCCTGGACAACGTCAAGCAGCTTCGCGACCAGGGGATGACGGTCCTGTACACGACACACTACATGGAGGAAGCCCAGGAGCTGTCCGATCACGTGGGCATCATGGACCACGGCAGGCTTGTCGCCGTCGGCACACAGCGGGAACTGGTCAAGAGCGTGGGTGAACTCGACCGCATCCAGCTACGGCTGAGCGAACTGACCGAAGGCTTCCTGGAGACGATGAAGACAATAGAGGGCATCCGCGACGTGACGTCAGGGGATGACATCGTGACCGTGCTTGCGGCCGACAGCAACCGCGTCCTGCCCCGCCTCTTCGAGAGTGCCGCCGGCGCAGGTGTGCGGATTGTGTCTGTCGACATCCAGGAACCGAACCTCGAGGCAGTCTTCCTTCGTCTCACCGGCCGCGCACTCCGCGACTAACTACCCATGCAGGCATTCGACATCGCTCTCAAGGACATACGGCACTCGTTCACCAGCTTGTTCGGGCTCATGTTCATGTTCGCCGTCCCACTGCTGATCGTCGGCCTGTTCACCGTCGCCTTCGGCGGGACCGTCACATCAAAACGTCAGACGTTCAGCATCCCCGTCACGAAAGTCGTCCTGGCCAATCTCGACACGGGAGACCAGGCTGTCGACCTTGACCCTTCCGATGCTGACCCGTCCACGACGGCAGGAGACATCCTGACGCGCGTACTCGCGTCAGACGAGATGAAGGAGCTCATGGCCGTCACGACGGTGACATCCGCCAAGGCTGCCCGTGACACGGTGGACAGCCGCACTGTAGAGGTCGCCATCATCATCCCTGAGGCGTTCACGAAGACCTGTCTGGAAGGTGTGCCGGGAGGAGCTGTCGAGGTCTACCAGGACCCCACGATCACGCTCGGGCCCGGCATCGTTCGTGCCGTCATCAGCCAGTTCGCCGACGAGTTCGCGTCCGTCCGCATCATGACGTCGACCATGACCGCAGGCCTTACTGTGGCAGGCATCACACCGTCACCAGACAGTGTGTCGCAGGCAGTACGCCGTTTCGTCGAGGAGGCGATGACCAACGAGGCAGCAACGGGTTCTCTGAAGACCGAGGCACCCCCTGCGAAACAGCAGAAGTCCGCGAGCCTTCTCGCTACAATCCTCGCCGTCAACATGGCGGCCATGATGGTCTTCTATGTCTACTACACCGGAACAGCCGGCGCCGAGAGTATCCTGCTGGAACAGGAGCAGGGGACCCTTCAGCGCCTGTTCACCACCAGGACCGCGCCGGCAGTCGTCATGCAGGGCAAGATGCTGGCCATCCTGCTGACCACGGTCCTCCAGATGCTGGTCCTGATGCTGGTCTCGGCACTCGCGTTCGGCATTCGCTGGGGTGGCTTCCTACCAATCGCGATCGCTCTCGTGCCTACCGCCCTGTGCGCTTCTGCGTTCGGCATCTTCCTCATGTCGTTCCTGAAGACGACCCGGCAGGCCGGCGTCGTGTTCGGCGGGATCGTCACGGCGACGGGAATGCTTGCGCTCGCGAGCGTGTTCACGATGAACGTCCCGTCCGCTGCCCGGTTGGGACAGCGAGTCGCTCTGTTGGTGCCTCAAGGGTGGTCACTCCTCGCGTTTCGGCAAGCGATGGACGGAGCCTCCTTTGGCAGTCTCTTCACCACTGCAGCGGTCCTGCTCGCCTGGACCGCGGTCATGTTCCTTGTCGGCCGCGCCCGCATGGCGCGACGGTTCGCGTAGCACCCGCCATGAGTGTCCTCGACCTGACAACCAAGGACCTCACGCAGATCCTGCGCGACCGTAAATCCCTGATGTTCATCCTGATCATGCCCATCGTGTTCACCCTCATGTTCGGATTCGCGTTCGGCGGTTACGGCGCGCCCACAGACACGCGTCTGCCGGTGGTCATCGCCGGCGACACAGCCGACCAAGCCCATGCAGCCCTAGTCGACCTTGTGGAATCCTCAACCGTCGTCCGCCTGGCCACACCCGCAAGCACGGAGGATCAGGCTCTTCGTACCTCTGTCCGGGATGGCAAGGTCACCGCCGTTGTCTTCATCGCCGCTGGATTTCTGCGGGCCTGCTACGACGGCACCGATCCCCTTCTGCCCTGCGTCGTCGACGTAGCAAGCAGCAGTGGAACGACCGCCAGGAACGAGCTGGCAAACCTGTCGACACGCTTCGTGGGCGCCGTTCGGACCGCACGCATGACGGCCACCATGTACCGGGACCTGGCGCCGTCTTCGGGGTTCGACAAGCGCTCGACACTCACGTTTGAGCAGTTTACGGAAGCCTTCAGGAACGCAGCGTCCGCGTGGAAGACGCAGCCCCCGACCGTGACCGTGACCGTATCGAGCAAGTTGACGGAGCAGCAGCGCAATGCCGGCGGCTTTGCGCACACATCCCCCAGCATGATGCTGCAGTTCTCCATTGCCGGACTGATGGGCGCTGCCGGAATCGTCGTCGAAGAGAGGAAATCCCGGACCCTTGCCCGCCTCATGACGACCAGGCTGTCGCGTTCCGGCATCCTCCTGGGACACTACCTGGCCATGTTCACACAGGTCTTTGCGCAGCTGTCGATGCTCATCCTCTTCGCCGCCGTGGCCCTGCACGTGCAGTACCTGCATGCGCCCCTCGCGACCCTGCTCGTGACAATCTGCGCTTCCGCATTCATGGCAGCACTCGGGCTGCTCATCGGGGTCGCGTCACGCTCTGAGGAGCAAGCGCTAGCGTTCTCGCTCATCCTCATGTTCGTCCTCGCCGCTCTCGGCGGCGCGTGGGTCCCTCTCCAGTTCACCGGCGCGGCGTTCCAGAAGGTAGCGCACGCGACGCCGGGGGCATTAATCGTGGACGCCTATGAGAACGTTGTCCAGCGAGGTCTCGGCATATCCTCGGTCCTCATCTCCTGTGCCCTGCTGCTGACCTGTGCCACCGGCCTTGCCGTCCTGGCCGTGCTCCGCTTTCGCAGACAGTCAGCCTGACGTACAGCTCGGTCCGACGTCATGGAACGCCGGATGGACAGGAAGTCTCGTACGCCTTGACAATTCCTGCGGCACCGCAATAGTGTTCATAGATGAGGTCGAATACATGAAACAACATGTGGAATGTCCCCGAGCCGGGACGTCGGACTTGATGTGAGGTGCTGAAATGCGGTGCACAGACGTCTGTTCCGCCGTGATTGAACCCGCCGCACAGGTTGGTATGCCCACATCGCTCGCAGTACAGCACGTCGAACCTCTCCCTCGTAGCCTGTTCACAGACCCGCGTGCTCGCGCGTGCCGGAAGATGCCGGTAAGCGCACTCCAATAACTCCTCCATGGTCCTCAGCCTCTGTCTATTGACTTTTCTGCCGACTCTGCGAGAATGCACTATGGACATCAGGTGGTTTCCCCTCTTTGTCTCATACCTTGACTCACCACACCTATTCGGTTCATGCTCACACCTTGTGCCAGATGGCTATGCCTCGGACTCACCGAGCAGAACTCTGCCCGGAGTCCGCAATGAGCAGGGGCCCAAGCCCTCAGCTTGCGCAACTACCAGGAGACCTCGCGGAGAATACTCCGTGGGGTCTTTCCGCTTTCTTGGGAAGGGGGGACCAACGGGCCTGCAAGCCTGACGATGCTCTGTCGCTCCACGAACCGGTACCACACATCCACATCAAGAGAGGAGAAAACATGAGGAGACTGTTTGTCATTATTCTTGTCTGTGCACTGATTGCCGGCGTTGGCGTTGGATGCAAGAAAGCTGAGGTCAAACCCACCGAACAGGTTGTCAACCTGGGCGGTATCTACCCGATGACCGGTGGCTCGGCCACCTTCGGTACTTCCAGCATGCAGGGTACAGTCATGGCCGTCGAGGAGTTTAACGCTGCCGGCGGAGCAATGCTCGACGGCGTCACAACGACGATCAACTACATCAACGAGGACGACGCTGGTTCCCCCGAGGTCGGCGCCAGCGCTGCTCAGAAGCTCATCAACCAAGACAAGGTCATCGGCATCATCGGCGCCGTCATGAGCAAGGTCACCCTGGCCGTCGCGCCTATCTGCCAGTCTGCCGGCGTCCCGGAGATCTCGCCAACGTCCACCAATGAGAAGGTCACGCTGGTCGGTGACTACATCTTCCGTGCCTGCTTCATCGACCCGTTCCAGGGTAAGGTCATGGCCAACTACGCGTGGAACACGCTGAAGGTCAAGACGGCCGCATGCTTGTTCGACAACGGCAATGACTACCCCAAGGGACTGGCCGAGAACTTCAGGGCTAGTTTCGAGAGCCTGGGCGGCAAAGTCGTCGCCTATGAAGCCTTCACGGATGAAGACAAGACGGTCGACTTCAAGGCCCAGCTGACCAAGATCAAGGCTGCCAAGCCCGAGTTCCTGTACCTTTCGGGCTACTACGGATCCACCGCACTCATCCTGAAACAGGCCCGCGGAATGGGTCTGAACGTCCCCGCCGGCGGCGGCGATGGCTGGGACTCACCTGAACTCGTCAAGATAGGTGGCGCGGCTGTCGAGGGTGGCGTCTTCTCCAACCACTTCTCCAAGGACGACCTCAGCCCCAAAGTCCAGGCTTTCGTCGCAGCATACACGGCCAAATTTGGAGCGGCGCCCGACGCACTCGCCGCTCTTGCGTATGACGCTGCGGGACTGTTCCTTGACGCGTTCAAGACTGCCGGCTCAATCAAGGGCTCGAATATCAGGGATGCCATGAAGAATACGACCTTCTCGGGCATCGGCGGTGCCTACAAGTTCGACGAAAACCGCAACCCCATCAAGGCCGCAGTCATCCTGCAGATCAAGAACGGCCAGCAGACGTTCCTGACAACTGTCAACCCGTAACCTAGCACGCATCTCGGCGCAGCGGGGACCAAGTACGTCCCCCCTGCGCCTCCTGTTGGAGGAGAAAATATGGGCCAGTTCCTGCAGCAACTCATCAACGGCATTCAGATAGGCAGTATCTATGCCCTGATTGCCCTGGGTTATACAATGGTGTATGGCATCGTGCGCCTCATCAATTTCGCTCACGCCGACATTTTCATGGTGGGCGCATATGTGGGGTTTTTTCTCGCTCCTGTCATGGCCAAGGTCTTTGGTGGCGCCTTCATCCCGACGATCGTCGCAGCCATGCTCATTACCGGGCTGCTTGGCTTCGTCATGGAGAAACTGGCCTATCGCCCGCTGCGGTACAAGTCACGGTTGTCCGCCCTCATCACGGCGCTGGGCGTGTCGCTGTTCCTGGAGAACTTCTGTTCCCTGCCGTTCGTCTTCGGCCCGCAATTCCGAAAGTTCCCCGACCTCATCGTAACCAGACAGATTGCCATCCCCGGTAACCTCGGCCTCATCATCTCCAACGTGCTGCTGCTCGACGTCGGTGTCTCCGTCGTCCTGATGGTCCTGCTGTTCTGGTTCGTGAACAAGACGCTCATCGGCAAGCAGATGCGCGCGGTGGCATTCGACAAGCCGACAGCGAGCCTCATGGGCATCAACATCGACGTCGTCATCAGTACAGCCTTTATCGTGGGTCCGGCGTTGGCTGGCGCCGGCGGCATCCTGTACGGAACAACCTACGGCATGCTGGCATCCCCGTTCCTGGGCATATGGCCAGGGCTCAAAGCCTTTATTGCCGCTGTTCTTGGTGGTATCGGAAACATTCCGGGCGCCGTGCTCGGCGCGTATATCATGGGCATCTCGGAGGCATTTGCGACGTCGGTCAACTCCAACCTGGGGTACGGCATCGCGTTCGCCATCCTTATTGGCATCCTGCTCATTCGACCGAGCGGTCTGCTGGGCAAGTTCATGCCGGAGAAGGTTTGACATGACCTTCCTCCGTGCACACCGCACCATAGCCACAGTCATCGCATTTGTGCTGGTCTATATCATCGTCAAGGTCCTGAATCTGTCAGGCATCCTCAACGCATACATCATCCAGCTCATCGTGCTGGCCGGCATCAACATCGTCATGACCGTCAGCCTGGGAATGGTGAACGGGTTCACCGGCCAGTTTTCCATCGGACACGCTGGTTTCATGGCTGTCGGCGCCTATACCTCAGCCATGATTACGACAGTCTGGTTGCATACGAGTACGGCCAATCCATGGGTCGCGTATCCTGTCTTTATTGCCGCGATTCTTGCAGGAGGGTTGCTGGCTGCCGCGGCAGGCTATCTTGTCGGTGCGCCGTCGCTGCGTCTCAAGGGTGACTACCTGGCCATCGTGACACTGTCCGCCAACGAGCTCATCCGCACCGTCATCCGTGTCACTGAAGGGCTCGGTGGTCCCCGTGGCCTGGGTGGCATCCCCAAGCTCACGACGTTGGAGGTCGTCTTCGTGTTCGCAATCGTGAGCGTCGTTCTCATGCGCAACTACCTGTTCTCGTCGTACGGCCGCTCCATGAAGGCGGTCCGCGACTCCGAGATCGCCGCAGAGTCAATGGCCATCAATACAACGCGCCAGAAGGTCTTCGTGTTTGTTTTCTCGGCCTTCTTCGCCGGCGTCTCGGGCGGTGTCTTTGCGCACTTGCTGCAGTTCATTCACCCAGACAACTTCAGTTTCGTGAAGTCGCTGGAGTATCTTATCTATCTGTACGTCGGCGGCTCCACATCAATCAGCGGCGCCATGGTCGGCCCGGCCATCTTCACGCTCCTGCCCGAACTAATGCGCGGCCTGCAGTCGTGGCGTTTGGTCATCTACCCGCTGATCCTCATCCTGGTCATGATCTTCCGAACGGAAGGCGTCATGGGTCTCAAGGAATTCGGCTTCATCCTCATTCCCCAGCGTCAGAGGAAGGAGGTGAGCGCATAATGGCTCTCCTCGACGTTCAACATCTCACGCAGTTCTTCGGCGGCCTACGCGCCGTTTCCGACTTCAACATCCAGTTGGAGCACGGCGAGATCGTCGGCCTCATCGGGCCGAACGGCGCAGGAAAAACCACCGTGTTCAACGTGCTCACCGGCGTCTATACGCCGACCAAGGGGACCATCGTCTTCGACGGGCAGAACATTGTGGGCAGGAAAACCCACCAGATCGCCCAGGCAGGGATCGCACGCACGTTCCAGACCATTCGCCTGTTCAGCAAGTCCAGCGTTATCGACAACATCAAGATTGCCTATCACTTCCGTATGTCCTACGGCAACACTGATGCGTTCCTGCACACACGCAAGTACTGGCAGGGCGAGCAACTTGTCGACGACTACGCCATCGACCTCCTGCGCCTGTTCCACCTGGAGGGACATGCCGACGACGTCTCGGGTTCCCTCCCCTACGGGGCCCAGCGCCGGCTGGAAATCGCCCGCGCTCTTGCCACGAAACCCAAGCTCCTCATCCTCGACGAGCCCGCAGCCGGTATGAACCCGGCAGAGGCAGACGAACTGATGGAAATGATCCACTGGCTCCGTGACAAGTTCGACCTGACGATCCTGCTCATCGAGCACCAGATGAGGGTGGTCATGGGTGTGTGCGAGCGCATCAAGGTCATGGACTTCGGCGAGACCATCTGCGAAGGCGTGCCAGAGCATATCCGCAATGATCCCCGGGTCTGCGAAGCATACCTTGGAAAGGGAGCCTGACATGCTGCTCGAAGTCCGAAACATCGACGTTTTCTATGGCTCCATCCGTGCCTTGAAGGGCGTGTCGTTCAACGTGGAGAAGGGTGAAATCGTCTCGATCATCGGTGCCAACGGCGCCGGCAAGTCGACGACCTTGCGCGCCATCTCCGGCATTCTGCGTGCAACGTCTGGCAGCATTATCTATGACGGACACGATATCACCCATACGCCGCCGCATCTCATCGCGCGCATGGGTATCTCCCAGGTTCCTGAAGGCCGTGGCATCTTTGGCAACCTGACCGTGCAGGAGAACCTGGACGTGGCGCTGTCGTCGGTCAAAGACAAGAAGACGGCCGGCCCCAACCAGGACAAGGTATTCTCGCTGTTCCCACGTCTCAAGGAGCGCAGACGGCAGATCGCCGGCACACTGTCAGGCGGCGAACAACAGATGCTAGCTGTCGGCCGGGGTCTCATGCAGAACAACCCGTTCATGCTGCTCGACGAACCCTCGATGGGCCTGTCGCCCGTGCTGACCGAGGAGATTTTTGGCGTCATCGTCGAGATCAACCGGCTGGGCAAGACGGTCCTGCTCGTCGAGCAGAACGCATTCAAGGCGCTGTCCATAGCCAATCGCGGATACGTGCTGGAAACCGGGTCCGTTGTCCTCGCAGGGACCGCAGCGGAGCTGCGTAACAACCCGGACGTCAAGAAGGCCTACCTAGGCGGCTAGCCTCCCCGCCATTCCTCCTTCTCAGCGTTTCCGGACAGTGGGGATACCCCACTGTCCGGAACGTCGTTTGGGGGGTCACGACCCCAAGAGGACAGCCCGCTACTCCTGGCGCTCGAGCTCGAGCGTGTACGAACCGGTCCGTGCCGCGCTGTTGCACTTGCCTCGATGATAGAAGGCCACCTGCGCCGCCGCCACATTTGCCTGCTCACCGTGCCAGATGGTCAGTGCGGGCTCCTGCAGTGCTCGTCCGTACGAGTAGCTCAGTTCCCACGGGTGCGGTCCCAGTTTGTTCATCGCATTGAGATGAGCGGTCGCCAGTTCGGATGACTGCCCGCCCGAAAGGAAGACGATGCCCGGGACGGCGGCAGGGATGGTACGGCGCAGTGTGCGCACGGTCGCCTCGGCCACGTCCTGGACCCCCGCCTGGTGGGAGCAGGACTTGCCAGAGATCGTCATGCTCGGTTTGAGCAGCATGCCCTCGAGCAGAACCCCTTGCCGGGAAAGCTCCTTGAAGACGGACCTCAGGACGCCCGAGGTGACAAACTCGCACCGCTCCTGGTCATGGTCGCCGTCCATGAGGACCTCGGGTTCGACGATCGGAACAAGTCCAGCTTCCTGTGCCAAGGCCGCATAGCGCGCAAGGTCCTGGGCGTTGGCACTGACACATGCCTTGCTGGGGATGCCCGCCCCGATGGTGATGACGGTGCGCCACTTGGTGAACCGCGCGCCCAGCGACCGGTACTCGGCCAGCCGTTCGCGGAGTCCATCCAGTCCCTGTGTGACCTTCTCGCCGGGGTGAAGCGCCAGCTCAACCGTTCCCGTGTCGACCTTGATGCCGGGGATGACAGCCTTCTCGGCTAGCAGCCTGGGGAACAGCGTTCCACCCAGAGACTCCTGGCGAATCGTTTCGTCATACAGGATGACGCCCGCAATGAATTCCTCGATGCCGGGCGTCGTAAACAGCATGTCCCGATAAGCGCGATGCGTCTCAGCAGTCGACGGCACGCCCAGCTTCGCAAACCTCTTGCCGATGGTTCCTACACTCTCGTCCGCCGCCAGGATTCCCTTGTGCGGCGCCACCAGAGCTCTTGCTGTCTCCTTCAACTCTCGTTCGTACAACATACCATCCTCCTTGTCCGCAGACCGCCCTCGACAACACGGCACACGCGCATCAAATACGTGATCACTCGGCTGAGGCGTCCGATTCGTCCAAATCCTCGTCAGTTTCGTCGAGGTCGGCTGCGCGACTGCGATAGTCCTCTGCCAGCTCCTTGTTTCCCGCTTCTTCGTATGACTCGCTCATTTCCCAGAACAACTGCTGTCGAAGCTCGAGATCGGGCTGGTCGGCTTCGAGGTCCAGCGCCTGCTGGAACAGGACCACAGCCTGTTCATGGTTCCCGTCGAGCGAGCGCGCGTCGCCAATCGTCTGCAGTGCGCGCGCCTGAAACAGCTTGTTGTGCAGAGCTTTGCCGAGAGCGCCACCTTTCTCTGCGAGCTCACGTGCCTTGCCTGCGTCTCCCTGGGCGACGGCCACCTGGCTCATGATGAGAAGAGCGTCGGCTTCGACCTCCTTGTTGCCCATGCCCTTCGACGTGTCGCAGGCGACTTGGAAATAGTGCATCGCCTTGTCCCACTCCTCCATCTCCGTATACATGCCACCGAGGTCACTGGCGTAATGCAGCACGAGCTCAGGATCGGCCGGCAGATACTTGGCCAGGACCTCGGCCTTCAGCGAGAAGCTGATGCCTTTCTCCAGCTCGCCCTGCATGCCGTACAGGGGACCCATGTTGACATAGACGTGGGCCAGGCCGGCATTGTCATGCTCGGCCTCGTACAACACAACCGCTCTGTCCAGCAGGGCCAGTGCGGGTTTGAACTCGTCCTGCTCCGCAAGGACCACCGCGGCGTCCAGCAATGCAGTCGCAGGCGGCGTGCCCACCGGACACGCCTGCTCCACTTTCTGAACGAAGTCCCTGGGGTCCTTCTTGAACGAACGCGTCAGCTCTGCAAGGCGTTCCCGCTGCCTGCGGTCCTTGCGATCCTCGGCGCTGCTGCTCTTGGGTTCCCTGTTCGTGTCTGTCATGTCTGGTCCTCCTGTGCCGCTCCGCCGCGACTATGCGCGCGGACTGGCAAGCTGATTCGCGGCAAACGCGATCGCGCGCCGCATGTACGCCTCGTCGAACCCGCTTACGACGGCCGGTGTCTCAAACACCCGCTGCGGGATAGTCAACTTGTCGAAGTCGAAGCCGTTCGCAAGCTTGAACGTGAACTTGGCCCGATAGACATCGTCTGCGGTCTCTGCCAGCCGTTCGGCGGTCAGGTTGTATCCCGCGGTGGCAAGCGCCCGTAGTGTCAACTCCGGCGTGTAGATGCCACCAACGGACTTGATGTGGATTGCCGTCTTGCCCAATCCTGCATAGTCCAGCCGGCGAGTGCACGCAAACGTGCATATCTGGCAGCCCATACAGCGTTCCGCGTCAATGACGGATAGTCTCATGACTCTGTCTCCTTGCACTGCTGCGTCCTTGGTAGCTGCATCCACCAACTGATTCATAGTATAGGTCCAGCACGACTATTGCATGCATGTCGACTTACCTGGCATGCACGTGAATCGTTCCACCAGTTCGTGGATCACGGAACTGATTGGTTCCAAGCCAGAAGCTGCTCTCCAAGACTGAACTGGAGAGTCGCATCGCGAAGCTGTCTGACAAGCCCTGAACGCTCTGTCAACGCAGAATGGAACGTACTGATGTCTCTGCTGCCACAAGAACACAGCTCATGGAAACACTTCGCATGCTGGAGAGAACGACTCTGCCCCATGACGTCCCCACCTATCAGGACTGACCAGATGGGATAGCAAAGAGACAATCAAGGATCATTGACCGTCAAAACGAGATAGCTACATTTCGTTTCTGGCGAGCCTGCGGGCTTGTGGTTCGCCTCAGGTCTGGTTTGGGTATACTCTCCTTACAGTACAGGGAGGCTGGAATGGAACAGTTTCATGAGACGATGGGTGGAGCAACGGTCACACGGATGCCGGTCGGCCCCCTGATGACCAACTGCTATCTCGTGCAGTCGGGCACTGAACTCATGCTGATCGACCCGGGCATGGTCTGGAACCGGGAGCTGGAGGAGGTGGCCTCCCTCATCGAGAGCGCCAACGCCCGCCTCCGGTGGATCGTCTGTACCCATGGGCACTTCGATCACGTCTCAGGCGTCGACACGGCGATGAAACGTTTCCCCAACGCGACGCTGCTCATGGACCCGCGGGAGGTCGAACTCGCCAGAGATCCAATGGCGAACTACGCCGCACAGATGGGGTCAACGTTCGCTATGCACGCTGAGTCATCTCCCTTGATTGCCGGGCAGGAAGTACCCTTGGGGCTCATCACCTATTGCATTGCGACCATACAGGGGCATACACCGGCCAGCAGCGTGCTCATCGCGAGAGACCACGCATTCGTCGGCGATACGCTGTTTGCCGGCAGCGTTGGTCGCACGCCCAGCCAGGAAGAGTTCGAACAGCTCTTGGCAGGTATCCGTGTCACTCTGATGTCTCTGCCACCGGCCACGCGCATCTTCCCGGGACACGGAGAACCGACCACTATCGGCGCCGAACTGGGCGAGAACCCTTGGCTGTAGTCAGTCGCGGGACCGCGCGCGTAGTTCGGCACGCGTCTGCTCGATGTCGCTGGACACGTGTCTGAGCGCTATCAAGTAGCAGGGCGTCCACAGCACCGACGCACCTGCTATCAGCACCAGCAAAGTAGTCCCCAGACTGATCCTCGACGCCAGGATGCCAGTCAGTAGAGGGGCAAGCGCTGCGCCGGTCGTCTCCACGAGGCTCTGCATGGCAAGCGCAGTGCTGCGGACTTCGGGCGGGCTGATGTCGCTGATGGTGGCCCCGATGTTCGGAGCCGCGAATGCCGCCAGGAAGGAGCCAGCCATGGCAAGTAGGGCAAACGCGACGCGGTGCGTCACTGGGACCAGGAGAGCGGCACAGAGCAGAAATGAGCCTGGTATGGTCGCGGCGACCACGAGGAGGCGCCCTCTGGGCATCGCCCGGAACAGCCTGTCGCCTAGCGCCCCACCCAGTGGAAGACCCACGGCGAGCCCAGCGACGGTGACAATGGCGACCGACAGAGAAGCCTGCCCAGAATACCCTCGCTCGGTCTCCAGGTACCGGTAGATCCAGAAGGTCACGACATTGATGGGGAGGACGGCGAGAAACCCCTGCGCGTACAGCGCCACAAGGGTCTTTCGTCTCAGCAACCTCCGCGCGACAGACCACCGGAATGTCAGCGACACCCCGGGCGCGCCCGCAAGTTCCGGCTCCGTAGCGCCTCGTGGCACGTCCCTCACGAACAGTGCTACCAGTACCGCGACGAGCATCCCTGCGGACCCGGTCACGACGAACACCCACCGCCACCCGATGCGGGGCGCCAGAAACGTCGCGAGCGCCGCCCCTACCACATACCCCACAGGGATCGACGTCTTCAGGACGGCGTACACCTTGCCGCGCACGCGAGGCTCGAACGTGTCTGCCAGCAGACTGTATGCGCCGGGGACGCTGGCGTCGTCGATGCCGGTCGCCGCCCGCGATGCGACGAACCAGCCAAACGTTGGTGCCACCGCGGAGAGCCACGTCGTCGCACCCCAGACGGCTGCTGCAATCGCCAGCAGCCGCGAGCGCGAGAACCGGTCGAAGAGGTATCCCCACAAAGGGAAGAGCAGGCCGCCGGTCACCAGCGCCCCTGACAGCACTGTGCCCATCTGCGCCTCATTGATGTGGAAGGAGTCCATGATCGAACTCGTGAGCGGCCCCACGATGAGGCGGTCTGCCTGGTGCAGCAACGTGAAACAGAGGAGTACTGCCAGTACGGCCCCTCTACTGGAACGACGGTGCCTCATGCTCACCTCTCCGGGAGTGTCCTGTCACTACTGTAGGTCAACTCACGCGATATGTCCAACCACGCGGCAGTGTCATACCGGATCTGCACATTCCTCCGTTTGGCCATCGCCATCACGGTGCTATCATAGATTTGTAGAACACATGGTTCACGGAGGCTGACATGGTGGACGTATTCATAATCGGTGGCGGACCCGGAGGGTACGTCGCTGCAATTAAGGCATCACAGCTGGGTCTGTCGGTCGCACTGGCGGAAGAGGCTGACATGGGCGGCACGTGCACGAACTGGGGCTGTATCCCCACCAAGACCATGCTTGCGAGCAGCAAGCTCCTGACGCGCATGCGGGAGGCACGTAAGTTCGGACTGACAGCCGAGGGCGTCGGGGTCGACTTCGGTGCCATCATGGCGCGCAAGGACCAGGTCGTCATGCGCCTGCGCAAGGGAATCGAGTACCTCATGAAGAAAAACAAGATTCAGCTGTACAGGAGCCGTGCGACACTCAAGGATCCGACTCACGTCTGCATCGACGCAACTGGCGAGGTTGTTCAAGCGAAGAACGTCATCATTGCCACCGGCAGCTCGCCCATCAAGTTTCCCCCCTTCACCGATCCCGGCATCTGGACCAGTGACGACGTCTTCCACAACAGGGAGCAGCCGAAGGAACTGGTTGTCATCGGTGGCGGCGTTATCGGCGTCGAGATGGCGACATTCTTCAGCGCCATCGGGACGAAGGTCACCATCGTCGAGCTGATGCCGCATATCCTGCCTATCGAGGATGAGGACGTGGCGCTGGCCCTCACCGCAACCCTCAACAAGCGAGGCGTCGCGATCATCCCCGGGGCAACAACCCAGTCGGTCACCCCCACCGAGGATGGCTACACCCTGACACTCGACGTGAACAGCAGCACGCAGGAAGTCCACGGTGACCACGTTCTGCTTTCCATCGGACGCCGGTCCAACGCCGGTCCCGAACTGGAAGCCGCAGGAATCAGCCTGTCCAGGAAAGGCATCGTCGTCGACGACCACATGCGCACCAGCGTCCCCGGCGTGTATGCTGTCGGTGACGTAAAAGGGGACTACATGCTGGCGTATGTCGCCGAGAAAGAAGGAGTCGTCGCTGCCGAGAACATCGCGGGGCACGACGCTCACATGGTCTATTCAGCCGTCGCTTCAGTTGTCTTCACCGACCCGGAGATCAGCGTCGTGGGCAAGAGAGAATACGAGCTCAAGGCAGAAGGAATCCCCTACAGAGTGGGGACATTCCCCGTCAGCGTCAGCGCCAAGGCGCGGACGATGGAGGAAAGCATCGGTTTTGCCAAGGTCCTGGCACATGCCGAAACCCACGAGATCCTGGGTATCGCCCTCTACTGCGCCGAAGCCACCGACCTCGTCATGGAATCGGTCCTGGCCGTACAGTTCGGTATGACAGCGGAGAAGCTGCTTCAAGCGATTCACCCGCATCCAACGATGACGGAGATGATCATGGAGGCCGCAGAGGGCTCGATCGGCACGCCACTCCAGCTGTAATCACGTGTCTCGCGCGCACGACATTGTGAATCCCCATAGTACCTAGCATCATGGGGATTCACAATTGAGGACCCGCGGTTGCCCGGCCGCGCCGGACATCGCGCAGCAACCGCAGGAGGGCTTTCTCCTCCTCCGCCGCCCGCTCCCCGGCGAAGTCGACCTCGTAGACACGCCACACAAGGCCTTCAATCTCAGGGGACGGCGCGGCACGGTGAACAAGCTCCAGAAGCGTCTCTCCGGGAAGCCGCCGTTCTCCGACGAGGTCCTCCAGCGCTGTAGCGAGCCGGCCACGCCTGTCCTCCGACCGGCGGCGCAGGAACAGGACTGCCAGGGCGACAGCCGCAGATACGCCCACAATGACGCGCCAATCGTGCAGCAGGCGTGACGCAGCCGTCCGGAAGGACTCGAACGCACCGGCGACGGCACGGCCACTGCCAGTGAGAAAATGGCCGAGACTGTTGGCCGTCTGCACTTGACTGGCCAGGTCGTAGGTGACGACGTTGCGGTACCAGGCCATGCGAACGTTGTCGAGGAAATCCGTCATCAGCGACACCTGCTGGAAGGAGCTGGGCGTCGGATCATAGCGGACCCAGAGGTTCCCATCCAGGACCTCGACCCACGTGTGCGCGTCCTTGGCCCGAACAATAAGATACCCCGAAGCTCTGTTCCATTCTGTGGCCACGAAACCGGACACCAGGCGGGCGTGAACGCCCTCGGCGCGCAGCAGCAGCACCATGGACGTCGCGAAGTGCTCGCAGTACCCGGTGCGCCGGTTCACTACGAAGTCCTCCACCGATGAAGCCGTTGGGTTCAGTGAGTAGTCATATGTGGCCAGGAGATAGTCGCGAGTCGCCCGCGCCTTGTCTCTGATCGTCAGGCCCAGTACAACGCCTGTGGCAACTTCTCTGAAAGCCTGCGAAAGCTCAGGGACCTGAAGGTACCTTCCCAGCAATGTCGGCCGTCGAGCCACGAGACTGTCGACAGGGACCGTGTCCCGATCGAGTGACGAGACGTCATACCGGATGGTCTTGTAGTAGGGCGCATCGGTGAACAGGCTCCCCTCCGCGTCGCGGCGCAGGTACTGAAACTGCCCTCGCACACCGGTAATATGTTCCAGCCCAAAGATGACGTCCGTCCCGGTCGGTCCGAGGTATACGGTCGTCAGCGTATCGGGTTGCTGCTCGCTCACCACGAACGAATCGATCCCGGAGGACGCGTACAGGGACTCGGCGCGACCAGCTGCGACCAACCATTGCCTGCCATTGAAGGTCGTGTAGCGCATGCCCGAGATGTAGGCCGGCAGGGACAACCGCGGATCACCCTTGCGGGGCTCGACACGCATGACGACGGTATTGTCCTGCTGAACCTCCCCGGGGGTGATCGTGACGTCTTTGGAGAAACCTGTCGTCTGGGTCGCCAGCGCAGGACTGCCCTTGATATAGCCCAGTGTCCACCGCGGAAGAGCGAAGAACACGCCAAACGCAAACACAAATGACACGAGCGCAGACACGACGATGGCGCCATAGAATCCCCGGCCGATGTGCGGGACCCTGCCTTCGAACTGGGCCATGATCAGCAGGATGGTCGCAATCAGGAACTCGGCGAGCAGCAGAAGCCCGAATGCCACCGAGATGGACCCGGCGGCAGACAGGACTGTCACGAAAACCGTGATGAGCACCAGTCCCTGATAATCGCGGGTGTTTTCTGTCAGAACGAATCGGCATGTCATCGCTGCCAGCATCGCCTGCGCAAGGAGAGCGAAGAGCTGGGTCCTCAGAACTACGAGGATGAGGAACCAGGCGAGGGGGAGTGCTTCGAGGGCGCGCCGTCCCCAGCGCCCATGAACGTGCCCTGCCAGGAGCAGCGCCACGAGGAATGCGATCGCATACAGAGAGTACCAGGACTCGACGATGGACAGAAACCCGCACGCCGTGAGACCGAGAAAAAACGCCAGCTTGCGCCGGATGTCCAGCGAACTCTTCACGGAGCACCGCTCACAAAGGTGATGGCTTCGTGCGTGAAACTGTGGAGAGGTCCGGAATGGGGAGGGCCCTCCGTGAGTTCCGCCAGGGCCAGCAGCTCCATTGCCTGCTGCCACACCCTGCGCTCACGTCCGACCAGAAACGATCCGGGAAGAGCAAGCGCGGCGGCCTCTCCCGACTCGAAGATCGACGTCAGACCACTCGCGACCTTCGAGACACCGAGTTCAAACGCCTGGCTGTCAGGCCACGCATCCCGTGCGGTGTCGAGGTAGAAGACAGTCTCCTGTTGATACCTGGCTTCCTGTTCCACAACGTAGGGGTCGCCCCTCCGCGCC
>Ga0315284_10000614_pt1 | contig 48682 bp, 35 predicted proteins | sample YL17G09_16_MG_FD_203696 | JGI IMG/M metagenome (GOLD analysis project Ga0315284, IMG submission 203696) | Sediment microbial communities from Yellowstone Lake, YNP, Wyoming, USA - YL17G09_16 | ecosystem: Environmental > Aquatic > Freshwater > Lake > Sediment | place: USA: Wyoming | collected...
GGGCCCAACGCCATCGCGACTGCCGCCGATGTTGTCTGCATCGGCGGACAGGCGACCGGGAGTTTGATCCCCAACGCCGCCGCCCACGTCATCACAGACCACTTGGCCAGAGATGGATCGAGACCGGAAGAGTCCTGCAGCTTGGTCGCCTGCTGAACGATCACTGCCGACAATGGAAGGCCACCCGTTGGCCGGCACAGTGCACTCGGCACGCCCGCACGCGCTCCACGGATCAACGCGTCGACCTCCTGTTTGAAGCCGCGGGGCAACCGATCCCTCAGTAATGCCTCGCACCGCTGAGGATCAGTACTCACTTCGGCTCCGAAGATTTGCACCAAATCGCACAATGTTTGTTGTGGTTGGTCAGCCATGAACCAGCGCCCCAGTTTTCAAAACAACCTTGTTCGCAAGATCCCGCTGGTGACTCGAAGTCGATTAGCGCGCTATCCCCGTATTCCGAATCGATGTTCCTCGTACCTCAGATACAGCGACAAAGCATCCATTACAGGTCCACTGATGATTGCGAGGAGAGAGAAAAAATGCCAGCCGCCGGGGGGAGATAAGGCTATTGGAGAGGCTGCATAACCGCTTCGGCGAGGGCTGCAGTTCTCCAAAAATGTCCCGTCGGAGTCGGCCGGCTTCGATTTGTTGTTTTAGGAGGTCGGTGTTTGAGCAGCCCACTCCGAGCGAGCGTCCGGTTGTCCTCACGCATTCCAGTCCGTTCAACAACAACACGGCCCGCGCGTGATTCGTCATCCTGTAGGACTCTCTTGGGCCGCCGGCTCGCCTTGCGCCATGAAGCATACGAACAAGCCTGAATCAGATTCCTGAGCGTCCCTTTAAGCCAGGATTTGGATCAGACCCGTTCGCAGGTCATACGTTGCCCCCACAATTTTCACCGGCCCGGCGGTAGCAGGCCTAGACACGATGGCGTCCAGCCTTTTGAGTCGCTCAACACCGATGATAACGTTCTCGCGAATGGCATTTTCGAGCAACACGCCGGGACGCAGTTTCGAACGCTCAACGGCCGGTTTGATCAGCCCAATTAACTCGTTCAGGGCACCGGGCGGAACATCATCTTTATCGATGTGATTGACGGCGGCTTTCACCGCGCCACAGTTGCTGTGTCCCAGCACCATGATCAGTGGGACGTTGAGTTCCGTAATGGCGTATTCGATGCTCCCTTTGACGACAATGCCAGATCCGTCGACGATGTTACCGGCGATGCGGATCACGAACAGATCACCCACTCCTTGATCGAACAACAGTTCTGGTGGAACACGGGCATCCGCACAGGTAATGATCAGCGCCTCCGGCTTTTGTGACTCCTCCAGAGCACTGAAGTCCTTTGGTGTCCGACGCGGGTTGGAAACGGCGCCGCTGGCAAATCGCGCATTGCCATCCAATAAATCCTTTAAGACATCTTCCGGGGTCCGTGATGCCTCTTGGACAGAGTTGGCGGAGGCTTGTTGTGTTAACGTCCAGCCGAGCCCGAGGGATGCCATTCCTGTAAGACCGACAAAGTCACGACGAGACAAATCGGGATTCATTGTCATAGCTCCAAAGTTAAAGCAACCAGCGGGGAAGCCCTGCGAACGACGAGACGTCACTTCTAGCAAATCACACAGCATTTCTGCAATCCTTCAACCGAACTCCGGTCGGTATCGGATACGATCGCAAATTTCGGGGACAGTGCCACCGACGTTCCTGTTCGGGAGCGTCAGCGACTTGCGAAGCCGACGACAGATGCCAAAACGCACGGCTCGATCCCACCTTGGGTTTCCGCAGCGAACGTGCGAACAACCCCAATTTCCCGCTTGCAAAACGCGACGCCGCAGCCGAGATGAATCGCGTTTTCCGTATCGCTTGACACCTCCGCCCGCTGCGTTGATCGCGAGTACGACAGGCCTGATGTTGGACGAGAAAAGTGAGGCGGAAAACGGTGTTCCAGGATAGAGTCCCGCGGCACATTCCAATAGAATTGACCGATGCACCATCTTGACCTGATTTTGACGCTGACAGCCAGTTTATCGGCTGCGCTTGTGTTCGGTTATATCACCTTCCGCTTGAAGCTATCGCCTATCGTCGGATACCTCTTGGCGGGGTTCGTGGTGGGACCGGCGACACCCGGTTTTGTGGGTAATCAGGAGATCGCCCAACAGTTTGCCGAAATCGGAGTCATTCTACTGATGTTTGGAGTCGGATTGCAGTTTCATCTTAAGGAACTGCTCCGCGTCCGCAAAATCGCAATCCCCGGTGGCATCGGACAGATTCTGATCGCGACCGGATTGGGTGTCGTTGCCCTGATCACCACAGGAGGATCGTGGTCGACAGGCCTTGTCTTCGGACTGGCGATTTCGGTCGCCAGCACCGTCGTCTTGTTACGAGTCTTGGCCGACAACAACGACTTACACACACCGGGCGGGCATATCGCCATTGGATGGCTGGTCATCGAAGATCTCTGCACAGTATTGGTCCTCGTTCTGCTCCCCGTGATCTTCAGTAAGACCGATGCCAGTTCGGTGGGCGTCTTGATTTCACTCGCATGGTCGATCGCGAAACTAGGATTGCTGATCGTTGTGACCCTGCTCGCCGGACAACGTGTGATCCACGGGATCTTGGCAAAAGTCTCAGCGACGGGCTCGCGCGAACTTTTTACGCTCGCCGTGCTGGTGCTTCCGTTATGCATCGCGTTGGGTGCCGCATCGTTGTTCGGCGCCTCCATGGCACTCGGCGCGTTCCTCGCCGGGATGGTCGTCGGACGCTCGAACTTCAGCCAACGCGCGGCGACCGAGGCGCTGCCGATGCGTGATGCCTTCGCCGTCCTATTCTTCGTTTCGGTGGGGATGCTCTTTGACCCAAAAATGCTCTTGGAAAATCCTCGACTACTCGCGGCAACATTGGGGGTTGTGTTGATTGGCAAGCCACTGACTGCGTTTGGAATCATTCTGGGAATGAAGTATCCCGTACGTATTGGCTTGGTCGTGGCGATTGCACTAGCCCAAATCGGTGAATTCTCGTTCATCGTTGCCAGTTTGGGCGAGCATCTGGGGTTGCTCGATCACCAAGCGACAAATGTGCTGGTGGCGACTGCGATTATTAGTATCAGCATCAATCCCCTGCTTTACCGCTTGATCGATCCCTTGGAGCGATGGCTGCTGCGAGTAGCCCCCTCTTTGCGTCAGAGGGCAGGGCACACCCTCACGGATCACCCTGAAATTCATGCCTCGTCCACAACCGAGGGTGCCCGATCATCGGTGGAACAGAGTTGACCCATCGTCCGGTGGTCGCCTGCCACGGCAGGACCGGAAGAACGTCCCCCTGAATCGTCTCAACCCGAGCAAGAAAACATCGGAGTCAATTTGGCCCGTGCCACGTATTGGGCGAGCGGCAGTCCCTGTGAGATCTCTGTTGAGGAGCGACAGAAGTCGGTTTGGCAGCAACCGCAGAACAGATCTTCAGCGGACCGCTTCCGCGCCTGCCAAAGGATTCGCAGGCCTGTGGGCGAAGCCGGGGTTTCGATGCTACGGATCGACAGACTGCGGGCCGATGCACAATCTTTCCAGCGTTGATGCGATGCGTCTGAAGACGTCTATCGGAATGGTGTGACCCCCTCGGAACGAAATAAACTCCACACGCGATCCGGCATCGGTCAGCATGTCTCGCAGGGCTTCGGCCGTCGAATGAGGAAGTATGGGGTCTTCCGTTCCATGGCTCTGTAGCACCGTTAATCCGCGACGGTGTGACACACGTTGGCGCCATTCGGATTCGTTGAGGAGCGTTCCTGAAAGGACAATCAATCCGGCAGGGTTTCCGTCACAATTCAAAGTCACATCTGTGGCCAACATGGCCCCCTGCGAGAATCCACCGAGGACAAATCGATCAATCGGCACAGCTGTTTGACGGCTCCACTCCGAAATCATCGAGGAAAGTCGTTGTCTCGACAACTCGAGGCCTTCAGGCTTGTCTTCGCGAAGATCTCTCAACTGACCGAAGGCAACAGCCATCTGTAGCTTCTGAAGGTCGAGATGCCACCAAGCACGGCCCTCAGGCATTCCGAGATCCGACAAGTCGAGCGGCGCTTCTGGAAAAACGAATTGAACGTGTGCAGCCAACGACGGCGTGTATTTGAATAGCTCGGCGCCGAATGGAACGAGATCGGATCCAGAAGCACCGTAACCGTGACACAACACCACGATCAAACGGGGCTGCGTCTCCGCAGGAAGAGCATCGATGACTCGGCAATTCAGCTCGCCAAGTTGTATAGTGTGGTCGTTCATTGTGGGTGATCCTAGGGATGATGGCCGACTTCGATCAGACAAACTGTTGAGTCTAACGCAAACACGCTCTCAGTGCTTTCCGCAAGTCGATTTCAGAGATACTCTTGAGGCCCTCAGACAACACAGAACTCGGTCGTTGTCCACGGCAACGTCCGTCAAGTGATTCGAATTGTGCCGCAGTCTCTGGAGTCACTGTTGTTGACCTGAGAGGACTGGACACGCGTACCGACCATCCGAAAAAGTCGTTCGATTTCGGCAAATCGAACTTTGTGAGAGGCGTGAATGAGCGACCCGTGCGAAATAGAGACCGCTCTTTCAAAGGCGATGATGATTGATCGTCATCGCCTGCGTCGGATGTGGGGTGGAGTCTTAGAAGCTCAACGCAACAAGCAGCCATGCGATCGCAATCTGGCCGTGTTGCAGGACGAGCTGGCCAAATCGTGTCAGCGTCGCGAGCAACGAGTGAGCGGCAAGCCGATTCCGGATTACGATCCGATGCTGCCGGTCTGTCAGCGGCGTGATGAGATCGCAGCAGCAATCCAAAATCATCGCGTCGTTGTGATCTGCGGTGAAACAGGCTCTGGCAAATCAACGCAGCTTCCGAAGATCTGCTTGGATCTCGGACGCGGTGTCGATGGGATGATCGGGCATACGCAACCCCGTCGAATTGCAGCGAGATCGGTCGCCGCGCGCGTTGCAGAGGAATTGCGTGTAACTCTGGGGCGTGAGGTCGGTTTCAAAGTTCGTTTTGCGGACGTAACGTCGCCTCAAACGTATATCAAGCTGATGACGGATGGGATTCTGTTAGCAGAGAATCAGCATGACCGATGGCTTGACCAGTACGATACGATCATTGTGGATGAAGCCCACGAAAGGTCGCTCAACATCGATTTTCTTCTTGGCAATCTGCATCGGCTGGTTTTGAAACGTCGCGAACTGAAAGTGATTATCACTTCTGCCACAATCGACGCCAAGCGGTTTGCCGATCACTTTCGGACGGTCGCGGGTGAAGTTCCCGTCTTGGAAGTCACAGGCCGGACCTTTCCTGTTGATCTCCACTACCGTCCGCTCCAGTCGGACGACGATGGAAATGAACCCGATTTGCAACAAGCGGTGGTCGATGCCGTCGCGGAAGTCACCGCATACGGGCCTGGCGATGTCCTCATCTTCATGCCGACAGAGCGAGAGATTCACGAGACGTCCAAAACATTAAGAGGTCGTACATTCGGTGGCTCAAAGGTCGATCTGCTGCCGCTTTACGCCCGGCTTTCCGCCAGTGAGCAACAACGTGTCTTTCAGACATCCTCGATGCGACGCATTGTGATTGCCACGAATGTGGCCGAATCCTCACTGACCGTACCGGGCATCCGCTACGTGATTGATACCGGCACGGCACGCATCAGCCGGTACTCACCCAAAAGCAAATTGCAGCGGCTTCCCATCGAAGTGGTATCCCGAGCGTCCGCCGATCAGCGGGCCGGCCGTTGCGGGCGTATTGGGCCGGGGATTTGTATTCGTCTTTATTCAGAAGAGGACTACCGCAGTCGCGAGCGATTCACGCCGCCCGAAATTCTGCGATCGAATCTAGCCGATGTCATTTTGCAAACGAAGATGCACGGACTGGGAGCGATCGAGGAATTTCCATTTCTGGAACCGCCAAAGCCCGAGTCCATTCGAGACGGCTACAAGACGCTGTTTGAATTGGGCGCGGTCAATGACCGTCGCGAGTTGACAGAACTCGGCAGACAATTGGCACGACTGCCGGTTGATCCGCGCATTGCCCGCATTGTCTGGGCGGCTCGCGAAGAACATTGCCTGCCCGAGATTCTGATCATTGCCTCCGCTTTAGAGATGCAGGATCCCCGCGAGCGACCTCTCGAAAAACAATCACTAGCCGATCAAGCGCACAAGCGTTTTCTAGACGAAGAGTCCGATTTTCTGAGCTACCTGAAGTTGTGGGATTTCTTTCACGAATTGAAGGGCAAGCTGTCGCATAGCCAACTTCGAAAGGCTTGCCTGCAAAACTTTCTGTCGTGGAACCGCATGCGTGAGTGGATCGAAGTCCATGCCGAATTGGTCGAAATCGTCCGCGAGAGGACGACGGTCGCCATACCTCACAAGCCGAATACACAGCCGCGGAATGTGAGGGTACCGCAGACCCGACCGGCCCTCGTCTCCAACGAATGGACTCGTCGCAACGACTCTGGCGCCATTCATCGTGCATTGCTGACCGGATTCTTGTCGAGCATCGGCTTGCGGACCGAAACCAGTGAGTATCAGGTGGCGGGTGGACAGAAGGGATTTCTCTGGCCAGGCTCTGGACTCACCAGCCAGAAAAAAAAGTGGATTGTCGCTGCGGAACTTCTGGAAACGACACGTCGTTTCCTGCGTACTGCAGCTGGCATCGATCCCAATTGGATCGAACCGCTGGCCGGCCATCTACTGACGCGAAGCTACAGCGAGCCTCATTGGGATCCCGAATCACTGGCGGTGATGGCTCATGAAAAGGTCTCCTTATTCGGGCTGTTGATCGTCCCTCGTCGGCAGGTCCGTTATGCCAAGATCGATCCCCTGAAATCACGTGAACTGTTTGTGTGGCAGGGACTGGTACATGGGGAATGGGGTGACAGACCGGTTGAAAACGAGCCCGTATCACACAGTCAGGGCCGACCGATTGAAAACCCGCCTGTCGATCGTGCTCCGCGAAAGCCGACGCCGCCTCGACCTGAGTTTCTCGTCAAAAACCTCGAACTTGTGAAGCGACTTCACGAGCTGGAGTCTCGCTCTCGTAAAGGGAACTTGTTGCGGGATGTTGATGCCCTCTACGACTTTTATGCCGAACGACTCCCGAACGAGATCCTCGATGGCACTCATTTGACACAGTGGCTGCGAACGGCATCCGTCGAGCGACGGCAACGGCTGTTGATGACCGAGACCGACGTCCTGCAGGAAGGCGCGGTCCCTTCTACGAAAGAGGCGTTTCCTGATACCGTGCTGATGCGTGGCCTGTCATTACCACTCGAGTACCGTCTCGATCCAGGCGGTGCCGAGGATGGTGTCACAGTCACCGTGCCACAGGAAGGCTTGAACCAATTGGATGCCGAACGCTTGGGATGGCTGGTCCCGGGGTTGATCGAAGAGAAGATTGTGGCTCTGTTGAAGACACTCCCCAAAGACGTCCGACGGTCGCTGGTCCCCATCCCCGAGACAGCAGCTCGCGTATCCGAGGTGATCCGATTCGGCGAAAATTCTGTTGCGGAATCGGTCGCGCGTGCCGTCGAACAAGTGACGGGAGTTGCGATTGCGCGCGACGATCTGCGTGACGACCGACTACCCTACTTTCTGCGGATGCAGATTCGAGTCACGGACGCCGCCGGAAAAACACTCGCTGCCGGACGCGATCTGATCAGCTTGCGAAAAGAGTTTGGTGGTGCTGCATCGAATAGTTTTTCGTCTGTCGATAATGTGCGTTGGAATCGGGATCGGATCACCTCGTGGGACTTTAGCACACTCGCATCCGTGGTCGATGTAACGCGTGGCGGTATCGTCCTCAAGGGCTATCCCACACTGATCGACAACGGAATCGATACGGTCTCGCTGCGTCTGGTGGATGCCCCCGCACGCGCCAGTCGCGAAATGAGATTTGGCGTGCGACGACTGGTCTGTCTGACCGTGGCCAAGGAACTCAAGCAACAGGTGGAGCATCTTCCACAGCTAAACAATTGGATCCTGCTCTCAAAAACGTTTCCACAACCGTTCCCGTTTCGACAACAAGTCAGCGAACTAATTGCCGATCGCGCGTACCTTTCCGATCCCCGATTGCCGCGTTCCGAATCGGAGTTTCGAGACTGTTTGCGAGCGGGTAAACTGAGATTGGGATCGGCGGTAGCAGAGGTCACGCAACTGATCGCGGCTCTGTTCGTAAACTTTTCCGAGGTCCGCAAGACATGGGAGAAAACGGCGGCTCCCCAGTGGCAGCCGACACGACAGGACGTGCATGCACAACTGGAACAACTCTTCCTGCCAGGGTTCCTCGTGCGAACCCCTTGGCCGTGGCTGCAACAATTCCCAAGGTACACCAAAGGAATCATCCTGCGTCTGCAAAAACTAACGAGCGGTACCGGAGCACGCGATCAACTGCGGATTCCCTCGGTCGTCCCACGATGGCAGCGAGGAATCCAGAGATTGAAGCAACATCGTGAACGCCAGCTTTATGATCTTGAACTTGAGGCCTACCGATGGATGACCGAGGAACATCGGGTTTCCGTCTTCGCCCAAGAACTGGGAACCGCGGTCCCCGTCTCCGAAAAGAAACTCGACCAACAGTGGTTGCGAGTCGCTGAATGACGGCATGATCCCTTTGAAGACAAATCAAAACGTCTGCATTCGGTCTTGATCTCTTCGTCCTCGACGGTCGTGTTGCTCGCACGATTTGCTAGCTGCAGAGGCACGCGACAGGCGGTCAAACCGGCCAATCACCCGCGGCGGAGCGGCCGTTGATTGCCGGTCAGGGGGATCGGTTCCACTCATTTAACAGAGCTTGGATCCGAGCCTGGTTGAAGTCTGTGGGAATTGGTTCATCGTGGTTTTGCAGGAGATCCTCGACGGTGACAGTCCCGGACGGCGTTCCCTCGAGCGGAACATCGAGGCCCGAAGTCCAGACAATGGCATTCAGGATCAGCTTGCGAAATTCGTTATTTCCCCAATTCCAATGCAGGTGTCCTCCGGAGCAGCCGAAACCTCGGCCCCCACGTGGTCGTTGCCGAGCCCAAGCCATGTGTTGTGGTTCCTTCTTCTCGAGGACGGCCTTGCGAACGGCGGGATTACCACTGTGAGGTCCATCTGCACGGCTGAGCGATTGAGCAGGAGGTAGGTCTGTGAGGATTGGCGTCACGCCGTCCATGTTCTCACGAAACCGCATGTGGTAATACCACTCGTCGTCGGTCTTGAAGGGTTTGACTCCGCGAGTTGTCGGATGCTCGGTCAGCGTCTTGTAATCAGCCACCCAGTGCGGATTGACGGACCAGTTTTTCTCAAAATATCCTCCCGTCCATTCCAAAAATGCATCGCCGGATGGGCCCTGAGGAACTTCAACACCGTAATGCAGACAAACTATTCCAGTCCCCTGTTGGCTGAGACGTGCCATCTCGTCGAGGTGTGTATTGAAAGGATGTCCGCTTCCTCCGTCCGAATAAATGACAACCGTATTGGCGGCAGCCAGCGTCTCTGTTAAGGGCCAGTCGAGGTTCTTCAGTGAATGAACCTCGGCTTCGATCGGCAATCCGCTGTCGTTGAGCAGACGAGCAAGTAACGTGCAACCTGCAAGGTGATCGTGTGCACCGAAACCGTGGCTCGGAATGCCGGCCAACAATAGGGCCTTCTTTTTACCACTGGTGGAGGAAACTTTGGGGGCGGGTTTGAGATGCTTGATCCTGATATTTCGGAATTGAACTTTCATCGCCGGACCGGCATGAATTTGCAGGGCTAGGACACCCTTGTCACGACGCTGCTCCGTGTCTTCGTCGGTGACGACCGACGTCAACACGTCGTTGATCCGGTGCTCAAAGGTGAATCCTTTGGCGGTGATCTGGTAACTATTCCAGTCTTCTTTTTTGATTTTGGTTTGAATCTCCTTCGTGTCACCAAATTTTTCGACAACCTTGGGCTTGTGATCGTCACCGATCACCGTTTTCTCACCACGCAACGCCAAAATGCCCCGAAAACGCTCTCCATAGTTGATGCCCGAATAGGTATCCCCCGCCTCAAAGTCGGCTTGGTATCCACCGATCACCCATTTGCTGTTCGGGACTTCAAAACTGCGATATTGAATACCGGAATTTCCACCAATGATCTTGTAGTCCAGTTTCAATTCGAAATCGGCGGTTTCACCACCACGCCAGATGATAAAGGTGTTTCCCGGTGTGACTTTTTCAGAGGTTGTCTGACCGGTGATAGTTTCGTCTTCGACACGCCAAAACGTGGGATCACCATCCCAGTTGTCGAGTGTCTTTCCATCGAAGATCGTGACCCATGTGTCCTGTTGTGAATAAAGAGGGTGGCTACCCGGACACAGAATCAGAATTATAAACGTCATCAGGCTGACTGCGGCTTCCGTCCTCAATCGCATCGTTTTAATCTCCCCCTCGAAACTCGTGATGCCAACCGTTCTGACTGAGGACGGACCCGGCCCCGTCCCAACTATCAGGGAAATTGTATTGGAACATATTTACAACGGGCTTGGCAACCGCGCTGACGGATTGTCAAATTTGCACGTGACGGCCATTCCTCCGATGCTGCCGCAGACTTTCAGAAACCTTTTCGAAAGACACCTGCTTTCGAGGCGCTGACGCTCTGCTGGAGGCTCGATTGTCTCAAGGGATATTCGTTCGCCTGTGGGGTAGTTAAAGTCTCCATGAGACGCGGCATGGCTGCCAATCAGCGACAAGCTTTCAAGTGTGTAAAACGGGTCGTCAATGTCACAAGGATCATTCGGCACATGTCAAAATTCAGCTTTATTCTGTGCGACCCATTAGAGTCGTTTGGCTCTCTTGAGGGATTCGCATCCGTGCTCCGTACGCTGAAGCAAATCGGCTTTCGGGGTGTGGAGTTCAATATCACAGCCAATGGACTTGCCGATGTCGAAAGCCTCCTACAACTTGTCGAGACGCTCGACTTGCCTGTTGTGTCGTTGTTAACGGGCGCCAATTATTTCAGTCATGGCCTTTGCCTGAGTTCACCCAACGTTGACATTCGCCGAACTACGGTCGAACGTCTTTGTCAGTTTACCTCTGTGGCGGCACGTTTCGGAGCCGTACTCGTCGTCGGACAAATGCAGGGATTCGTACGCGACGAACCCATTGCGGAATTAGCAATCGATCGGATCGAGACGGCTCTGCGACGGGTTGCCGTTGCGGCGGAGGAGAGTGGCACCACAGTGGTTTTGGAGCCTGTCAACCATTTGCAATGTGGGTTCCACAATACACTCGATGCGGTGATGAACCTAACCGAACGCATTGGTTCCGAGCGATTGAAGCCGATGTTGGACAGTTTTCACATGAATATCGAAGAAGTGTCGATGCTGGAACCCCTTCAACGCGTTGGCAAGAACCTTGGGCATTTTCACCTGTGCGAGTCCAATGGTGGCCCTCTTGGCTCAGGGCATTTGAACGTGGGCTCGATCTTGACGACGCTCGATTCCATTGATTACCGCGGTTTCGTCTCCGTAAAAGTCTATCGCTGCGATTGGGAATCGTCTGCTCGATCCACCATGAATCATCTCCGAACCCTCGGGTTGGTCTGACACGGTCTCTTCGACCGTTGTTGATCTGCCAACGCTCCGTGTTTGCAATCACCAAGTCTCCCCGCCGACTTGAGGTGCGGCACGCAGCAGTGGCGTTTGCCCTGCACCAAAGAAAAAATAATACCCCTACAGTGCAGGGGTATTATTGAATAGCAAGAGCGGGACTTGAACCCGCGACCCCAGGCTTATGAAGCCTGTGCTCTAACCGACTGAGCTACCTTGCCACAGAACAACGCTCAATTTCCAGCCTGCATTCAAACAGGGATGCTGGAAGAAAGCGAGCCGATTTTAACGAAATTGTGACGCTCGACAAGCGAGCAATTTGAAATGACGGAGTTGGATGAAGGTATTGCTCAGACCGGCGGTTTGAGAAGGCAACGTTTTATGATCGGTGTCCGTACTCGCTTCTCGCCGCGGATACGTGTGCGGTCGAGCGGATCGAGTGCACACTCCAGAAACCGCGTCTTCGCGCGCCCCGATCTCGTGTGGTGTGACGAACACCGCGGGAGGAGATCAAAGTGGGTGTCCATTCCTCAAACACCGGCGGCGATTGCTGGTCCGCCTTGAAACGCGCATTCTCGTGTCAGCGTCCATGCTGGCGGGGTCATTCGGGGTGTTGCATGGCCAAGATTAATACTCCCTAAAACCCGCCAGACTGTCGGAGGACGATCTGATCACGGAGTATCACTCACGACGCGTCGCAGCGACCTCGTCAGCAACAAATCAAGGTCGAATTGACCTTACTGAATGATCTCTGTTATGAGCCTCAGGGCATATTTTCGTTTCTTGGTCAAAGTTTACGTTTACTCGCGTTGCGGCATTGTTTCTTTTTGACGGATCGGCGCGTTACCACGTCATCAGATGACGTGGTGTTTTGTAAGGAGTTTTGCCGATGTGCGGAATCGTAGGCTACGTCGGTCCGAAGCAAGCATATGACTATTTGATCAAGGGATTGTTCCGACTGGAGTACCGCGGATACGACAGTGCCGGCATCGCCCTTCAGCGTGGACATGTGATTGATGTCCGGAAGACAACCGGACGTGTCGCCAAGTTGGCTGAACTTGTCGAAAACGAACCAATCTTCGGGCAAACGGGGATTGGTCACACACGGTGGGCCACACACGGTGAGCCCACCGACATCAATTCGCATCCCCACATCGGCGGAAGTGGCGAGGTTGTAATCGTTCACAATGGAGTCATCGAAAATTATTCGCCACTTCGCGATCATTTGACCCTTCTGGGCTATGTCTTTCGCTCCGCCACAGACACGGAAGTTGCGGCTCATCTTATCGCACACTGTATCGATCAGGAGGTTGAGGCCGGGGCCGATCGAGCTCACATCGACACCTGTGTCAATGCCGTCGAAGCGGCGATCCGCAAGATTAAGGGGACCTATGGGCTGGCGATCCTGTTCCGAGATGTTCCCGGATTGTTGATCGCAGCTCGCATGGGTAGCCCGTTGGTCGTGGGGATCGGCAAGGGAGAATATTTTCTGGCGAGCGACGCTAGCCCTCTGGTCGGTCACACGGAGGAGGTGGTTTATCTCAACGACCACGAGGTTGCGGTCATTACCGCTGATCAGTTTCAATTGCGACACCAAAACGAAGGGACATGCGAGAAGCACATTAAAATCCTCGCGCACGAGGCCAGCGACATCGAACTCGGTGACTACGAACACTTCATGCTCAAGGAAATTTTCGAGCAACCGACGACGATTGAAAACGCCTTGCGAGGCCGCCTTGATGACAGCGAAGCCACCGCGGTCTTCGGGGGATTGAACATGGATCCACAGAAACTGCGTCGCATCGACCGAATCGTTCTGACGGCCTGTGGAACCAGTTGGCATGCCGGACTTGTGGGTGAGTACGTGATCGAAGAATTTGCACGGATACCGGTCGAAGTCGAGTACGCCAGCGAATTGCGGTATCGAAATCCGCCGATGTCCGACCAGACGATGGTCTTTGCGATTACTCAAAGCGGCGAGACAGCCGATACACTGGCCGCCATGCGGGAGTGCAAGCGGAAAGGCCATCCGACACTCGCCATTTGCAACACCGTCGGTTCGTCAATCGCACGAGAGGCCGATGGCGGGATCTATCTGCATGCCGGTCCCGAAATTGGCGTCGCATCGACAAAGGCGTTTACGTCGCAGGTGACGGTGCTGACGTTGCTCGCTCTATTCATGGGACGAATGCGTCACCTGTCGTATCCCGCCGGTCAACGAATGATCAACAATCTCCGAGCGATGCCCGACGCCCTTCGTGAAACGCTGAAGTGCTTCGATGCGGTTAAAGAAATCGCACGCAAGTACTATACGGCCGAAAACTTTCTGTACATGGGCCGTCTTTACAATTTTCCTGTGGCACTCGAAGGGGCGCTCAAACTCAAGGAAATTAGCTATATTCATGCAGAGGGATATCCGGCGGCGGAAATGAAACATGGTCCGATCGCGTTGATCGATGAGAATACCCCCAGTATCTTCATTGCGCCACGCGGCGCAATCTATCCGAAAATCATGAGCAACCTCCAAGAAGTCAAATCTCGTCGTGGGCCGGTGATTGCGATTGCCTGCCAGAGCGATGATAAGATTGCTGAGTTGGCCGATGACGTGATCTACGTGCCGGACGTCGAAGAATATCTGCAACCACTGGTCACTTCGATACCCCTGCAACTCCTCGCTTATCAGATTGCCGTGCTTCGAGGTTGCAACGTGGATCGACCGCGAAATCTTGCGAAAAGCGTGACGGTCGAGTGAGACCGTCACGACTAACGCAATCACCACTTCCCCGATGCTCCACAAGGGGCCGAAATCGTGTTCACACTGCGTGGCACGAATCTTCCCCCCAGTCGTTGGCTGCCGGAAATGTGATTCAGTTGCGGAGGACTATTGATGGCTCGGTGTTGCGTACGATGGTCTCTTTTGTCGCTGTTTTTGTTGCTGCTTCTGGGATGCGGTCCGGTGACTACGCAGCCGCCTAGATCGGCAGACGGGGGTCCTGAGACTTCCGACAAGCCCTTGCCTGAAACTCCGAACGCCAAGCATTCAACCCCACAGATAGACGCTGCTGCGGAGGCGATTTTCGAGGTGGAAGACGACTTTCAAATGCTCACATTTACGGACTTTGATGCCTTTGGAGCGGGGGTATCGACGTGGACGGCAACTGATAACGGCTTGACGTGTTTGGGCAAGCCCAAGGGTTATTTGTATTCGAAACTCGAATTCCGGAACTTTACGTGGCGTCTTGATTATCGGTTTCCCCGTCCCGAAAATCTCCGAGACGAAACCAAGTTCAAGGGAAACACGGGCTTCCTCGTTGGCATCAGCGGTGAACACAAGATTTGGCCGATGTGTCTCGAAGTGCAGGGAAAACACGGGCAGATGGCTGCAATTAAGGAAAACGGCGGTGCTGTTCCGGTGACTACGGTGGACAACGAAGATGCCAGACAAAAAGCCCGCAAACCGCTCGGTCAGTGGAACAGTATCGAAATCGTTTCCAACGAAGGGGCGTTAGCGGTCTCACTCAACGGCATCCCTGTCAGTCGAAGCGAACCTGCAACCAATCAAACCGGAATGATCGGTATCCAGGCGGAGGATCATCCGTTTGAAGTTCGACGGATCCGAGTCCGAAGGGACTGAGTGTGTCCCAGTGTTTGTCGGTCGATGCCGATGCAGGCGTCTGCGCCGTACCGCATTAAAACAGACTGCCGAGATCCGGCAGCGAAGAAAATGCACCCACGAAATACCCCTCGCGGACCGACGATACTGTCACAAGGACTGTTCAATCAGCCAATGCTCGACTGCGGGAGGTGACCGCATTCGTAGAGGAGTCGCTCACACCACGTGACGTCATCGAAAGGATCTCTGTTGTCAATGTGACGTTGATAATCTGTTCATCAACGGAGATGAAAGGAACGACTATTGGAAAGCGTTCCTGCAGCGACAGCGTGCCGTCTCATTTGACAGCGGTGAAGGATCCTGCTGCGCTGACGGCGAGAAACCGCTCCCCGGCATCAATCAGGAGTTCAATCGCATGGTGCGTGTTCTCCATCGACAAGGCTGAAACAGTCGTGGGATTTCCGCAACAAAGATCGTTCAACAACCGTTTGGACATCAATGCTCACAAAAGGCCCCGAACCGGCCCGGTGTCAGACAGCAATCTTGGAAAGTCGATTAATGCCGCCGCGGCTCACCGGAATCCCCATCGTGTCTTCCGCGGATATCGCTCACCCAAGGGGGGCTCTCGGCTGCCGACACAAGGTCAGTCAAAACAGTTCCAAGTCAATCGTGCACACAGTCCCTGCTTTAATCTCAGAACTCACCGACTGAGGCTTCGAGAGAAACGCTTTTGTCCGGAAAACGGCCAACGGGTTGAAAGCAATGCCTGCTGATCGTCTTCCGTCAGATAAAGCGTTTGAAAGTCATCGCCACCGAAAACACAATTCGTACACTTGGTTCCACCCGTCGGAATTGACGCAAGGAGGTTTCCTGTGGGGGAGACAACTGCAACCGTTCCACTGCCACTCATCGCCACCAGAAGATTGCCAACGGCATCGAAGGCGATGCCGTCTGGATGATGATCGTCGAATTGATAAAAAACCTCTGCGGAACCTAAATCTTTTCCATCACCGAGCAACTCATATCGCAATACGCGATGCATCGCACTTTCGGCAACCATTAACGTGCGGCCATCGTCAGTGAGAGTGATCCCATTGGGCCACTTGAGTCCGTCTGCCAAAACCTTCGTTTGACCGGTGAGCGTGTCGATACGCAGCACGCGACCGTCCCCGTGAAATACGAGGCCCGGATCGGTCAGGTAAACAATACCCTCCTCCGCGATCACCAAATCGTTGGGACCGAAAAACCGCTCGCCATCCACTGAGTTGGCGACGTTGCTCAACATACCCGTTCGGGTGACCTGTTGCAGCGCACGATTTTCGGCATCAGCCAACAGCATTTCGCCTGATTTCAGGAACGCTATCGATTGCGGTTTTCCACCTGTAAAAACCAGTTCAGACGTGTGCCCGTTGGCATCCACCCGCATCACTCGTCCTGTCCAACGGCTGACGAGGAAGATTTGGCCCATTAGATCGGCCGCCGGACCTTCCGGCGAGACAATGCCAGTGGCTAGGATGTTCCACTGAATACCATCGAATGGCGACATAATTTTCCCGGATCGTTTTTTCCAGATTCCGATACGCTGATCTCACCTTCGCCCGACGGTTAAGAAACCCGGTATCCCGTCGGCATTCAGCAATCATTCGATCCGCCACTGAAAAATTACGGATCAGGAGACTTAACCGCAAAAACCTGGCAACTGGCAAGAGCAGGGCAACCATACAGATCGCCGTCTTTCGAGTGGATTTAACGTGGCCGAGTTTACCGATGATGCCAACGGGGGGTGCGATGATCAATCACTCGGCAACGCGATGTGCGACTTGGAATGATTCGCAAATGGCCAGTCGGCTCCCTGATAAGAAATCGCGAGTTCTGGCGTTAGGTACCGTTGACCTGCGTTGGCCAAACTGTGCATCACTCTGTCGAGTATTCCTGTTGTGAGCAACGTACGTTCCACGGGATAAGTGGCTTTGCCCGTGTGAACCATTTCATCGATGGCATGGACAAGATACGCAAAATTGCCAAACGGTGTGTGGTCCTGAAGCTTGAACCACGTGGCAAGAGGCTTGTCCTGACCTTTAATTTTGACGGCAAATGCAAAGCCACCGGCAATTCCGTTGGCCATGATCACTGACGAGCGAAGACCATCGCGATGCTCGAGTAGATATGCAGCCGAATTGGGGCGTTCGCCATCGAGAAATCGGTATTTCCATTCTCCCGTCGATTGCGACTGACCAGGGAGATGCCGCAAGGCCGCAACGAAGAGATCATTAGACCACAAGCCCGCGGATCTCGCCTTCAAAAGTTCATCACCTTCGACGGCTCGAACGGCGGACACTCCTGTTTCACCGCCGAGACGCCGCTCCATCATGCATTGGTGTGTTTCCAACGCGTGATACCCATAATCTTCCAGTCCTCCATAACCGATAGATAACGCTTCTTCAATTTCGCAATCGCGAGGCAATTCGATTGGCGGCATGCGCCACGTCACGGGTAGCACGGAACCTGCCATCAGTGGAATCTTCATTCGCCGTGCTGTTTCGACCATCGCGAGTGCATCATCGAAGCGATAGGACAAATGCTTGTCATTGAAGACGGGTACGACCTTGCCGCAACGCTGAAATGTCGCCGCGATCTCGTCGAAAAAACGCTTACGAGGATACTGCTTTTGTTTCGTATCGGCTGTCCGAGGATAATCCCCATGCTCCGCGATACTTAAGACACCCGCGACCTGAATTTGATCCGTTCCCAGCGTCAATGCATCGTCGATTGAAGAACAAATACGAAAACCATATTTCTTCGCAAGGTCGCGACTGATGTCTGAATTGGGAACTTGATCTGTGTATAACGACACCAGCCGCAAATCCGGCCCCGGACCGCCGTTTTGCTCAAAGCCATCAAGAATTTTTCCAACAATGACATCCGCATGACTCGCGTTGTAATACGCCGTCACGACGGCAGCAACCGGAAGTTTTTCGCGGGGTTGTCGTTGCTCACCGGCGACACACACATTCACGATTGGCCATGCCATCCAGAACCCGACACTGAGCACCGTCGTTAAAATGTCACGCCGCATCTGATGATTCATCGAAAATCCGTTTTTTTAATCGTTTTTGTTAGTTCAGAACCCAGACCATGCGGGAGCGATGACGCTTTAAGTCGGGGACGACTCGTTTGATGACTTACGCGAGGATTGGCAGTAGCACAGACGATCCATGCTGCACTTCCCGAGTCACAATGTGGCCGATTAAGGTGGTGGGCGTCACATCGTCAACTTCAATTGAGGCCAGTGAGCCAGCAAGTCGAGGATTTCCGTCAAAAACAACGATTCGGTCACAGGACGTCCTTCCAGTCAATTGCGACGGACCCGACACCGGACCTAAGTCAGATTTCTTGAGTTGAACCTTGCTGAACCCCTCGACCAGAACCTCCACTTCATCTCCAATAAATCCTGCATTGTCTTCCGCGCTAATCTGATTTTGGAGCAACAGCATTTCGTTGTTACGCTGCTTTTTGACGTCTTCCGGAACGTCGTCTGCATACAGTTCAAACGCCTTTGTCCCCGGTCGAGGACTGTATTTAAAAATAAAGCTGTTTTTGAAGCGACACTCAGAAATCAGATTGAGACTTTTTTGATGGGCTTCTGCTGTTTCACCGCAGAAACCAACGATAAAGTCACTTGAAACGGCGGCGTGAGGCAACGTCGATCGAATTCGCCCAAACATTTCCCGGTAATCCTCCACCGTGTAACCACGCTTCATCCTTTTAAGCATTTCATTGCAACCCGACTGAGCTGGGACATGGAGGTACTGCGCACATTTGGGAAGATCACGCACAGCCTGAAGCAGATCGTCCGTCATATCCTTAGGAAAGTTGGTCACAAACTTCAGTCGTAGAATCCCCTCTACACCATGAATGTGTTCGAGGAGATCTGACAGCCGAAACAGTTTTCCATCCTGAGTGTGCTTGTAACTGTTGACCGTCTGACCAAGCAGCGTCACCTCTTTGACACCCTGATCAGCCAACACTTTGACTTCTTGCAAAATGTCGCGAGGCGGACGACTCTGCTCTGGGCCTCGGGTCATCGGCACCACGCAATACGTGCAAAACTTGTCACATCCGATCACAATTCGGACAAACGCCTGATGCGGACTCGGACGCATCGCCGGTTCGCGGAGCGGATCGTAACTTTGAAAGCTGTCGCTGACTGCGGCTCGGCCCGCTTCTTTCCGGTCAAGACTGACAGCCAACGCGCGTTCACGCCGAGAACGCGCGGCTTCAATCAACTGCGGAACTTCGGCCAATTGACCTGTACCGACCACCAGATCAACGTGCGGAGCACGCTGAAACACCAGTGTCTGGTCTTTCTGTGCCATACAACCCAGAACACCAATCACCTGATTCGGACGCGCCTGCTTGCTATACTTGAGACGTCCGAGTGCGGAGTAAATCTTGTGCTCGGCGTGTTCTCGAACACTGCAAGTATTGAACAGAATTGTATCGGCATCGCTAGGATCGTCCGTCAACGAGTAACCCTGCTTCCGCAGTGCACCCACGACCAATTCGCTGTCCAGCATATTCATCTGACAGCCGACCGTCTCGATGAATAATTTTCCGTTGTGTGTATTGGCCATGCTGGTCACTGCCGGACTCGCTCAAGGGATTCATCGATCTAAACAGTGATTCGAATCGATTCGAATCAAATTAACAACGGAGCAGACGCACGCCACTCCTGAGCGGTGTTGGAGGCAAGTCAATTGTTAAATTTCCGAGACACGCTGCGGCACACTCGTCCGACCGCTAATACTCCGCGCATCTCACAGAACATCATTTTTGCCGCCAAGTGTTTTCAATAAACCGGCTGTTTATCGCTCAATTCTCATGACTTATTGTCGCTGCGTCAAGTCGCAGCGCAAAGCCAAGATCGCGTCTCGATCATCGCCGTGGATCATTTCATTTACTCGGCCGAGTGCGTTGACGACATCACTAACCCGAAGCAGCTCTCGACTCAGAAAAGAATCTCCGATCTTGATAATCACTCTGGGTCGCAAAAGGCAAGATCGGTCGAATTTTCGCAGGGCTGCCGCAGATCACGAGACGGGGGGAGCAAGACCGCGGGTTCGGAATTATGATTCGATACCGACCGAGCTCGTTGACGACAGCGGCCCAATTCTAGAGCATTCACGCCACACGGCATCTCATCTGATCAAGTCCGGTTTTGTTCTGCAGGATTCAGCTGCGCCAGAAGATGAACGACGACAAACTTCAAGGACACCTGATGGTCCGGTTTATTCCCGCGGAAGAATTGAAACACAGCTACGCCGTATTTGGGCACTTTTATACTGTTGAAATTTCTCGAAACAACGTCGTTCAATGCCGCAGCGTTCTTGAAATTGTGGAGCAATCTCAGGCACCGGAAACGATGTCGGCACTGTGTCAGCGAACGCCTGACGCGGTTTTCATTATGATGAATCCCGGTTCTTCTAAGCCGCTCGTCGAAGTCAACAATCGAGTTGATGTCAAAGACCTCTCTCAATTGCCCATCTCACTGGTACCGACAAAACCCGATACAACGCAATATCAAGTGATGCGGATGATGCACTATTGTCATTGGAGACATGTGAGAGTTCTTAATTTATCGGACCTACGCTGTTCTAAAAGTGGCGAGTTCTTTAAGCAGTTCCAAAGATTAGAGGCCGCAGCTTCGTTCGATTCGCATTCGGTCTTTTCCCTCAAACGAAAGAAGGAACTTGCGGCAAAGCTCACAACCGACAAAACAATTGCCGTCGTCTGCGCTTGGGGAGTGAGTACCGAGTTGGACCCCCTCATTGAGCGCTGCACTTCAAGCCTCATCAATGGCCGGACAATCAAGGGGTTGCTCAAAGAAGGAACAACCAACAAATTCCTGCACCCGTTGCCGTCTTTGCAAAAGCAAAAGATTGCGTGGGTCAATCGAATGGTCGCGCAGTGCCGAAGAGACACCAAGCCGCCAAGCTTGCTGCTTGCATCTCTGCCATAAGATCACCCATCTCCAGTCCCACAGCAGTCTGTCATAGGATTTCTTGGAAGTCAGCGGATGGTGGCCGTATGGCGTTCAACCCGACAGGTACTTCGCCATCAGCATCTTCCGAAATCGCCTCGAAGTTTCCTCTGTCAGAATCGAGCTCCATCGGCGAGTCGGGCTGCGCAAAAGTGAGCCCGACGAACCGCCGCAAACCGATTCCTGCTGTGAATCTCCACTGAACTTGGTTCGATGGCGAACAACACGCGACAAAAAATCTCTTCCAGAATACGATCCCACGCCAGATGACCAGCGATGGTATCCCATTACGGAGGCATCCAACAGCGGATTTGCCAAGGGTCGACAGCGATCTGCGATGACGATGTTCTTGAACAGGCCGATACAAACAACACCAGGCTCACCGACAAATCACCCACGGGGCGTCGTTTGCGGGGTGGAAACACTCGCGGATGCCTCCTGACTTCTAAAAGCGGTTACGCGCATCAACATCGCATGTGACTTGAGGATCCAAAAAACGTTGGAGTCGATGAAGGAGCGGCATGCGAGGGGCATGCGGTTGAATCTGTTTTTGCCGACGTGTGAACTGAGCTCGGGATCGACGCACGTGCTTGATGATGGTCTCAAAGAGTGGCCGCAAGACGGTGAGTCTGACACGTGGCTGAAAACGCTTTAAGAGGACTCGTATGTCGAGGGTGGTCCTCCGTCGATTCCGCCGAGCGTCTTCTTTTTGATGCTGTCGATCTTGTTACGGTTCAATCGAACCGAATTTTATAGAGAAGGATTTTTTTCAATACGGCAGCACCGCCTCGAAAGGTTTGAACAGTCAAAAAAATTCGACACTGAAGGTGATTTAGCCTTCGAATGATCAGGTTGGATGCGGTTGGAAACTACGCTTCGTCCGTTGATGGGCCATTCAATGGCTTCTCTTGCTGAGTCAGAGTTCGGCTGGCGTTCAGTCGCACAGTCTCGCATCGGTCGGCAGCCATCGCTGCCAAGCCGAGAATGACGATGCCGACAACTTCAAATATCATCACAGTGGAACCCTGTGTGTCGAACCAACGATTGACCGGAGCCGAGGGATCCCCCAGTGTCATGGCAACCATCGCCAAAATCGTCACAACGAAGGACGTCGTGAGCATCGCTGTCGAGCGGAATAAGAATGCTGCCATAGATCTGTTTCACATCGATTTAGTTGAGAGGTCGGCCGAGGAAAACGGTTTCCACAAAAGGTTCCAGAGTCTTGCCTTGGGTGGCACGGTCACGGCTTTGCGTGGTTCTGTGTGCACGGCGGATCGGAGAACAGACGATCACGGACAATTCGTCACCGACAGGGATCGTTCCTCCATTTCCAGTAAGATCTTTTTCATTGGGATGCCCACAGGAGACGTATAACCACCAAGCCTTCCGCCAGCCGCCAAGACTCGATGGCAGGGGATGACGATTGGAAAGCGATTCATCGACATGACGGTCCCGACAGCGCGTGCGGCTCCCGGATGCCCGACATGTCGGGCCAACTCACCGTAACTGGTGGTCGATCCGTATCCGATCAACCGAGTTGCGGACAAAACCTTGGCACAGAATGACGTTTTTGAAAAGATCTTCAATTCAACGTCGTTAAACTCCAGAGGAACGCCTTCGGTGTAGGCCTTGATTTTTTGTTGCAATTGCGTATTCCAGTGGGCCACTTTCATCGTTTCTGGCACGACGTTTTTCTCGCAACATCGAAAGGCGGATTGAATCACCGAATCAAGCGACGGATGCCCGATCAACACTTGATAAACCACCGCGTCTCGACCGACGAGACCACACCAACCGATTCGCGACCGAAACCCACAAACGAAAATCACGGCGTCCTCACCACTGTTTTCGCGTTTCATCGTTATTGGTTTTCCGAACGGCGTTGCGTCAGAGAACAGGTCGAACTTTGATAACTTCACGAGACGGTCATGGGATTGCTTTTGGATCGTCATGCCTTGCCCCCTCTTTGACCCAGTCGCAGTCCCGTTATAAACTGCTCCCGCAAAGTGGGATCGTCGACTGCAGTCTGCGCACTCTGGACGTATCCCGCAATCGAATCGGTGAGGCGTTGTCTAAACGTAATCTTATTCGGGGAACGAGGAAGACCCGGCGTTAGCTCGATTTCAAGCAATCCGTCAGGCTTGGTTTGCAATGACCGGACCGGAATGGACGGAATCGCTAGCAGGATTTTTTGAGGCTCCGTGAATGAATCCGTATGCATCGTTGTCCGATGACTTCTACATCAACATGAATCTTAATACCGAAATGCAACTCCCCGCAGGTCGGGAAACAATTCTTGTTTTTTTAAAGGGTTCAGAAGACGTATGCCACGATGCGAAAGTTTCACACTCGCGAGAACCGCGATTTCGTCCTCGAGGAGGACAAGGATCAGGGGCATCCACTTTGGGTCACATTGGAGCCTCGACGTCTCTGCAGTGGCTATCTCAATCCGAGCGAAGTGGATCAGGTCTTGGAGCAGCATTCCCTGATTTTGAAACTTGTCCCGTACATGCTGTCGGTCAGTCCGCTCGATTGTGAAACGCTCGACTATATTAACGGAATTTGATTTCGTTTATCGCGGGAATCATGATGAGATCGTGGCAGAGGCGTTGGAGGTCAGTTCAGCCATGGAGGGAATGTTGGAGATTCCCGGCATGAGAGTTCGGAACTATGAACCCACGATGACGATCAGTCTCGATGAGTCCTGTCGACGCCAAGCCCGACTGATGATTGAGACGCGCACAAAAGCCTATCAGGTTCGACATGGTGATTTCCCCGAAGAACAAATCAGTGTCTTTTTTACGGTTCGGCAGTACTGCAGTCTCGAATCATCAATAGTCCTCTGAAGCGACATTTTTGCAACTCCGATCGACTGCCGAACAACTCATGGAATCGCACATTATCGATCACGTGCTGCGGCCACTCCAGTAGGCGATCTCAGCAAAATGATCGGCCAACCATCAACAGTTGTGTCCGTGGGAATAATCGGTCAGACTGCTTCTAAAACTGCTCTTTGCCGAGTTCTGCTGACAGAAAAACGTCTGCGGAATATCCTCGGTCTGAAACCAGCAAATAGATTCTAATTCTGCCAAAATCTTTCTTTGTCTAAAAAACGATAGGTGACAATGATGCCCGTGCAACTGAGTGAATTTGCGAAGTCTCTTTCCGTCGAAACCGCGTTCAATGTTCTGGCCATTGCGAAGTCGCTGAAGGCGACCGGCAAAGATGTCGTTGAACTTGAAATCGGCGATAGTCCGTTTGACAGTACGGCATCCGCGAAATCTTCCGGAGTGGAGGCAATCCAACAGAACAAGTCACATTACTGTCCGTCACCAGGTTTGCCAGAATTCCGTGAAGCGGCTGCCCAATTCGTCAAACATGAATTTGGCATCCCCGCGGAAGCGGGCAATATTGTTGTTGCACCAGGAGCCAAGATTTTTGAACAGTATTTTTGCGAAGCGTTTCTCAATCCTGGCGACGGCGTTCTCGTGTTCAGCCCCTATTTTCCAACATACTTGCCGAATATTCTACGTCGCAATGCTCGACCTGTTCTCTCACCGCTTCGCCAAGCAACCGGGTTTCGTCCCGAAATGTCAGCCATCGAAAACTTCCTTAAGACAGATCCCTCGCCAAAAGCTATTTTTTTTAACTCGCCACATAACCCAACAGGTGGAGTGATGACCCGGCAAGATTTGCGTGACATCGCGGATCTGCTTCGGGGGACCAATGTCGCCGTATTCAGTGACGAGCCCTATTGTCACATGGTTTGGAATGGAACTCACGAATCTCTGCTCTCTGAGCCAGGAATGCTTGAGCGATCTGTGGGCGCGTACACATTCAGTAAGAGCTATAGCATGAGTGGTTGGCGACTCGGTTTTTCGGTCGCATCCCTCGAAGTCTCGGACGCCATCGGGAAGATGATCAATACGACGTTGTCCTGCACCCCGCCTTTAGTACAACTCGCCGGAAAGGCCGCACTTGAAAACGATAAGACCGAACGCGATACGGTGATGCAAAAGTTCCGTAAGAAGGTCGAATTGCTGACGAATGGCCTAAACCTGCTCGAGGGATTTCGTTCCTTGGATCCAGCAGCCACGTTCTACGTTTTCCCGAACGTGGCGGAGGTTTGTAACCGACTCGGAATCACCAGCCATGGTCTCGCATTGTACTTTCTCGAGGGCGCCGACGACAAATTTGGTGTTGCCTGCTTGGGTGGTGAATGCTTTGGCGACGCCGGAGGCGGTTTCCTTCGGTTCAGTTGTGCCGAACCTGACGAGCGACTGAGACAGGCACTCGACTTTCTACCCGTTGCCATTTCACGCTTGGATCGTATCGCCGCATATCTTGAAAAGCATCCGAAATATCGGTTGGCGCAAGCGTATTCAGTTGGCTGAAAAAACGTCCAAAAGACAACGGCAGGAATATCGTTCCGTACTGCGTTTTGGCATAAATCTGTTGTTTTTTGTCAATCCGTTTCGGCGAATAGAAACCGTACAAAAACACATGATTTCAGGGACGCTATCACAAGTGGAAGGGGACGCGACTGTTAAAACCACGCAACATCGACGCAATCTGACGATGCTGCTCACTATTGCGCTCGTTGTGTATTGGCTGAGTGCGTTTTTGGGAACACACGTTCCCCTACGAATTCACACAGACCTCTTACCACACAATACGGATAAGGTACTGCACGTTATTGGCTATGCCATTCTTGCGGCTCTTCTGTTGGGACGACGTGCCAGCCGAGGACCGTTTGGCAGGCGCAGCACGCTTGTTCGATGGGTTTTACTTATGGCTTACGGCGCATTTGATGAGCTGTCGCAACAGTTGGTCGGACGACACGTCGAATTTGCCGACTGGCTAGCGGATCAAGCCGGAGTGTTGTGCGGACTCGGTTTTGTGATTCTGTTAGTCCGCACCCTTGGCTCAAGAACGATGCCGCATATCACAGGGCCACACGTCGAAGAACTGGCCTGACAGGGGAAGCGGACTTCAGAACAAAATGTCCGTTTCAACAAAATACGGTCGACGTTGTGTCGATCGTATTTTGTTGCGTTAAGTCTCGCAATTATCAACGGACATCCCACCACCAACGACGCGATGGCACTTCACGAGGCACCGACGATCCTAAAACCTCGTCGAGCTGAGTCGATTGTTTGCGGAGGTCGACATCCCGTACCACGGACATCAAATCCGCCCTGACACCGCCGGCGACTTGGACAACGATGTCTTTGCCTCGATAAGTACGGTGATTGACGACTGAGTCGATCTCTTTAGGAACGGCATATCGGGCCGGAATGTATTCGCCACTTGGTGCGAATGAGCCCAAGTTCCAGTTCGCTTTTCGGTCGAGCTTTTCGTGATGAATCAACGCTGAGACGAGTGCCAAATCGAAAATATTTTGTGCGTCTGCGAACACCAGATCGCGAGCAGCAAGTTTTCCATAATTCGCAGTAAAAGTTTCGGCAAACAACCGATTGGTCGAACCTGACTGGCCGGTGGAGAGGTGTTTTCCATCCGTTGTCAGCATTTGGTTTTCAGACTGGCACAGGACGGAAGAGCCTTGAATTTCAAATGCATTCTTGCTGGAACAGTGCGTCAAACCATCGTATTTCATCGTCAACCACCAGCGAAGAGCATCTACCGTCTGAGCGTTCTTCTGTTGAGCCACCGGGAGTAGGTCGAAGTAACTGGGGATGTCTTTTCCAAGATTCAGCTTGTCGATTCCGATAAGCTTCATCCGATAGTCCGCTTCGACGATCACGCGGGCGACTCGGCTGTCAGAGGGAACTCCCCAGATTTCGACATCTTGGCGGCCCAGTTTCTTCTGGAGTTCATTAACCCAGCCCTTGACAGCGGCCGGTTGCATCGACGTTGACTGAGCCACATAATCCGTCAAAGCTCGAATACCTGAATCTCGAGTATTGATCGAACAGCCAAAGTCCGCATCACCCCGAGCAAAAGTTCTCAAAACGGTGACTAAATCATCCAGCTGGAGAGTCGGGCGACCGTTACTGATGGTTACGGGTTGCCCCTTGGCGTTGTACTGCCAGCCTTCGGCGGGCCCTGCGATAGCAAGATCGTTTGATTCGGGATGGACGAAGACATACCTGATTTGCGACAGCCCCGCGAGTTGAGCCATTGTCTCAGGGATCGGCTGCCCACCCTCAAGCCTTGCTGCCACAGCACGCTCCAGACGGCTCAACGAAACGATCCGCAGATCAGATGGGCGAGCGACATCGAGATTGATGTCTGCAACCCTGGCAAACATCCCCAAAGACTCCAAAACACGTGACTGTTCTGCATTCGTGAGACAACGTAGCACTCCATCGGGAGCAACGCGCACACCGGTCTCAAAAGGCGACATCGAGCCGCCCACACCATCACCCTCTGACCATGGTCCACTCGTATTTTGTTGAATCAAATCCATCAGAGAACTGAAATCGGCGCCACTCCCTCCTCCGAACGCTCCACGCCCGGAGTGGCTTCCGTTCCCCGCTCCTTTGCCAAAAAACCGAGTCGCTCGTCGCACAGTGGCTGTTGATGACCTCAAATCACCGGCCTCTAATTGTGCGGCAGCGATTTGGCTCAACAGTGCGGCTTTGTCGGTGGGATTCGTCTCCTCCGCAGCAAGATCCAAGACGAGCCCGAATTCACCCGCGTCCAGATGATCTTTGACCTGCTGCGTACGATCCGTCTTGGGTGGTGCCTCGGAGGCTGCGAACACTGCCGATAGAATAAAGACGCCGCTCAAGCCCGCGACACGACAAAGAGACAATGATCGGCTACACGACATGATGACACCCGATTTAATCTGATTAATCTGAACGCTGAAACATTGGAGGAACCCGCTCGAAAATTCCTCGGTAGAACTTAGAACGAGCCGCACGCAACACGGCGCCGGACACAGTAAGATCGTCCGTTGATGGTGCAACGTCAAGAAAAAACTGTGATTTTGCTGCTACTCGTAAACTCCGGCCGGCCATCGGCCAACTTTTCGCGCCAGCCGATAGGATGGCATTTTCGTGCCCTGTGGGCAGACTTTGCAACGCAAACCGAATCCGAAGAGTTTTCCTTAACGAATCCTTTGGCACAATGAGCGTAATCCGACGCCTCTCGTTCGAGTGTCGCAATTCTCAATCCGAAGCTGCGGCTTGTCTGGCGCGCGTCTCGTGTCCTGTGAAGATTCCGTCTTAAGAAAGACAATCCCGTGCCTGAGCTTCCTGAAGTTGAAACGATGGTCCGCGGAATTCGTCCATTCGTTGAAGGACGACGAGTCATTGACTTCAAGGGTTGTCCCACACATTGCCGTCCCATCAGTATTCTGCCGCCATGTGCCGACGTGTTTCACAAAATTCAAAATCAAGTAGTGACTACGGTGGGGCGAATGGGAAAGCGAATTGTCCTCGAATTTCCGAATCGTTTAAGTCTCGTGATCGAACCGCGGATGACGGGGTTAGTCTTGATGGCTCATCCTCCTGACACGACCCATTTACGATTTGAACTAAAGTTTTCGGGACGCCGTCAATTCAATTCCATTTGGTTTTGGGATCGACGCGGATTGGGGACAGTCCGGTTGTTTGATCCCGATCAACGTGAAAATGCACTCGGAAAAACCCGCCTCGGCCCGGATGCCCTGGAGATCACCGAAGCGCAATGGCGAGAACGACTGGGAAGGACTCGCCGCGCAATCAAAACAGCTTTGCTGGATCAGAAGCTCGTCGCCGGAATTGGAAATATCTATGCGAGTGAGATCTTGCACCGGGCACGCATCGACCCGCAACGCTGTGCCGACTCGTTGAACTCGAATGAACTGAAACGACTCGCCGTGGCTGTCCGCTCGGTTCTGGAACTGGCGATTGAATTGGAGGGTTCAACACTGGGGGACGGCACGTACCGCAACGCATTGAACAAACCCGGCCAATATCAAAATGAACACCGAGTCTACATGCGAGACGGCGAGCAATGCACGACATGCAATCGCGCGACGATACTACGCATGGTCCAGACACAGCGATCAACGTTTCATTGTTCTTATTGCCAAAAGTGATCCGGATGGCTCATTGAATAAAGTCCTGGACTTGCCGTCTGACCGACATTTTTCAAGAGACGCGTAACGCTGTTGGACTCAGAACTTGTGCCCCAGCTGCGGACCGGCGTTTGTTCGAGTCAAGATTTCTGGTCCGGATTCCGTGATCAGAATGGTGTGCTCGAATTGAGCTGACAGAGACAGATCCATGGTCCTGACTGTCCACCGGTCTTGATTGTCGAGCATGGTACGCCATGTCCCCACATTAATCATCGGCTCAACCGTAAAACACATTCCGGGTTCGAAGACCACATTGGAGGCTCCGTTTGGAGGCACATAATGGGGAACACCCGGTTCCTGGTGAAAATTACGCCCGAGACCGTGACCTTGATACTCTTGCACCACGGAATAACCCTGCATTCTCGCGAATCGTTCAATCGCACGGCCGATATCAGTCAACCGGCCGTGCACATGAATGGCTTCGAGACCAAGATGTATCGATTCAAACGTCGCTTGAACCAGTTTGCGAGCCTCGTTTGATACTTGACCAATTAAAAATGTCTCCGATGAATCTCCGTGCCAACCATTGACAATTGTGGTCAGATCCAAGTTAACGATGTCACCTTCTCGGAGCGCTATTCGATTGGGGATGCCATGACAAACCACTTCATTGACGCTGGTACAAATGCTGTTCGGATAGTTTTTATAACCTAGGCACGCCGGCGTGTGACCGTGGTCCATCGTATATTCGTAGGCCATTCGATCGAGTTCGATGGTCGCCACACCCGCTTTGACGAATGAGCGTAAGGCATCCATCAACTGTGCGTTAAATCGACCAGCCGCGCGCAACCCTTCCTGTTCCTCCGCATTGTGCAAAGGAATTTTCGTTTTTTCTTTGGCCCTGTGAGCCACTCCCGGCACGATTTTCAATACAAAGCCCTCTTAATAACGCTTCGATTTCCGTGTCTAAACAGCGATCGAAGGGTTTATATCGACAAGACATCCGGTCGGGGGATCGTTGTCGTCCCCGACGTATTTCTTCCAAATAAGTGAACTGCCGAACTGTGCTCCAGTGTCGTCTCGGGATAAACATTTCGCAAGTGAAAACTAGTGCCACGCGTTGCACACTGCCCTACCGTGGATCGGCAATACCTGCCGAATGCATCGGATTTAGAAAATTCAATCTAAATTTCTTAAGCAGGAAAGTCGGTGTAGCCGATACAAACTGTGGACAGATCTGTATCAGATCGTTTTCGCTTGAGGGTTGGTACATCTTTCATGATGGAGACTGCTCCTTGTCTCCCCCTTATTGTCACTCTCAGAAGTTTACCACTTCGCGACTCTTGTTGCTTGGAGCGATCGTTCATGGCGTTTGCGCGGGCGCCGGCTGCAGCAATACTCGGCAGTCGATGACGCATTTCATTCCGTCCGTACCCAATACGTTATGGAACGCCAATCGCGACGTAAAAAGTGAAGATATTTCAGACATCAAACCGTCCGTAAAGGCGAACGTCGCCGCGATAGAGGAACCATCCGAATCAAAAAGCGATCTTGCTTCGGGGTCAGCATCGGTCACCCTCGAGAATCGGAGCGGCGACCCAAACGCACCGCCATCGTTCAGAAAAGAGCCAAGGACCGCTCGCACTGGTGTCCATGTTTCTTCGTTCTCCCCGGATCACGAAGGCAATCTGACACATCATGAATCCGCCAAATCCGCCTTGCCTAGCCAATCCGTGCCCGATGCTGAACAGGACCAAATTGAGCGATTGAAAGCGGCGCTTGCGAAAGATGCCCATCGCGATACTGATCCCGATCGAATTGTTGGCGGCGTCAACAACGACGCCAGAGTTCGCGTCGACTCTTTGTTGAGCCGGGCAAAACGATTATTTGATGGCGGTCAGTTGAATGATGCTCGCCAGAAAGCACAACAAGCCCAAATGGTAGGTGAATTGGCTCGACTTGATTTTTCCCCAAACGAAGAGCGGCCGATCGATCTGGTGCATCAGATCGAGGATCATTTGGCGACGCAGCGAAATCCTTTGGATCCGGCGGAAACCGATCCGGTCACGGGCGATGTTGTCGAACCGGTTGAAGCCGATTTCTCTGATCAAATCGTCACGCCAGCAAACGAACAAACGCGGGAAAAAGGTGATACCGTATCCAGTCGCTCGTGGTTGCGTGAACGAAGCATCGGTACTGTTTTTCGTCGTGGGCTAAAAAACACCTCTCCAGAAACAAATACGGGCACTCCAAACGCAGAGACGACAGACGGTCAAGCCTTACTTCCGATCGAGTTGAGCAAGGATACCGATTCGACAGAAGCGATCGTCAACGCCAATCGCGGCGTAACATTAACTGTTAACAGGAAAAAATTTACAACGGAGCCTATCCAAAAACAGGGGACTCTGTTGGGCGTTCGCTCTCGTTCTCGGAAATCCGACGAATCAGACCCTTCGAGTATTGATTCCAAGGCATCCGTCGCCGATCCTTTCGAGGAAAACCGTACTGAAGCGGCGAGCGAAGAAATTCGAGACTTGCTTGACTGGAGTGCGGCGTCTCCGCTCAAAAACGACTCGCAATTGACGGCTAACGAAATTGCAACGGATGGCCCATCGTTTGAGGATGTTCGACCGGTTTCTCGGCCTCGCAGTATGGACAGAGGAGTGGGATCGCTTAGCCCCGTTCGCCAAAGAAACGCAGCCGGAACCGCTTCTTATTCGCGTTCTGTGATTGGCGCCGCTGCGATCATTGTCTGCAGCATGCTCGCATTAGCCTGTTATATCCGTGGAGCCACATAGTGTGTCGGTCCTCTTGTGCAATTCCGGTCACCGTCCTTCTCCACCAAGGAAAAAAAAGACCATGCCGATTCGGAAGACGATCTCTTCTGGCTGACGCAGAACGGACCACGCTGATGCGTCTGAGAACGCGTTGGCCTCAATGAAAAAGGCTGGATCCTCGAGCGATATCAACTTCATCAAGAGAAAACTTAAAAACGGTGAGCGATCCCTTCAAGCGATACTGTGACGAAATCTGTCCGTGTCGCGATTTCGCAACGTGTGGGACCTGACTGCTACAAACCGAGTAGGGGAGATCCCGGCCATTGACGATTGTCTGAAAATCGATACGACACCAGCACATTCGTGACATAGAGTTTTAGCAACCAATTGATATTGTCTAGTCACCTGCCTTGAACTCGGAGTTGCTATCCATGTCAAACAATCCTTGGAGTCGCCCTACCGTTCATGATTTGCGTGTTGTCCTCAAAGGCATCGACAAATTCGACGGCACCGACCTGAGAGTTCAAGAACGGATGGAATTGACTGTCCCTGCGGAAATTGTAACGCAACGCGGAAACTCCATTCCCGCCATTACGCGAGAACTCAACCATTTGGGAATCGGCCTGCTACACCGTGGCTCAATTTCATTGGAGGAAGTGGCCGTAAAGATTGCGACAGAGTTGCAAGAATATTCCTATCCGGTCTTCATCGAATGGTGCGTCCCCTGTGAAAATGGAATGTTCCTGAGCGGCGGAAGATTTATGAGCCAGCCAGATTCCTGAACCGCCATCGAACACACAAATCCACCGTCTCGGCCTTTGCTTTCGACCAAACCCAGTAGAACAGGCCTTCGGTTTACTTCTTATCCTGTTGAGGGCACGATCGCTTCCCAGAGATCGAGGATCGCGAGGTATGACTTCGCGGTCGACCCTGCCGTACCGCAGGAGCGTCTGCGTGTCAGACAAGGCTTTAATTCGGGCTCTCTCAAACACGCTTCGATTTTACGGAGGGGCCGAATTTTCCGGAAAATTTCCCCCGTAAGGAGCGATGAAGTCATCTCGTCCTTGCCGCCGGTTTCGATTCATCCGGTGTCGTGTTTTTCGATGTCGCCGCCGTTCATTCTACGCCACAAAGGGTATCGGATCAGGATGATTTCAAGGCCCAATTCTTCGGCCCTCAAAACGGATCGTTTTCGGGGCGACATTGACAGATCCATTCCGCATCTGATGCTTGTTCCACGACCACGGACGTTGTCTACTATCCATGAGATTATTGAAAACAAACGCCCCGAAAAATAGCCGATAAAAAGTTCCGAAACCTTTCGATCAACTTTGTGTCACCGACAGTCGTGCAACGGGCGATTGAAACCAAACTTCCTCTGGCCATCGATAAACCGACGGCGGATGTCGGGTTCCTTTCGAGTTGGACATGATGACGAAGCCATTGACGCTCCTTAACGTTTTGAAGCTTATGGCAATCGCGGTGACCTTGTACTCCAACCTGATCGGGGCGGAAGAACGTCTCTCGGAACAGCCATTGGCGAATGATTTGGAATTTTTTGAGGGAAAAGTTCGTCCGCTTCTGATTGCGAGATGTCGCGAATGTCATGGCGAAGAAAAGCCCCAGAGCAATCTCCGATTGGATTCCAGAGAAGCGATCTTGGAGGGAGGCGAAAGCGGTCCTGCAGCAGTGGCGGGAAAACCAAACGAATCTCTGTTGATCGACGTTCTCCAGTATCGAGGCAACATCCAAATGCCTCCCAAGGCCAAGCTTCCCGAAGCCGAAATCGCGATTTTTACGGAGTGGGTTCGCCGAGGAATGCCTTGGCCTGAATCTTCCCGCCTCATGGCTAGCAAGGTCGGTTCAAAATCCGGAAGCACGGGATTCACTGACGAACAAAAAGCATTCTGGGCCTTTCAACACATTCGACCGGTAACATTGCCAAACGTCGTTCAGGAGGACTGGCTTCGATCTCCGCTCGACAGATTTGTCTTGGCGGGTCTCGAAAGCAGGATGATGCGGCCCGCGCCTGCCGCCGATAAGCGAACGTTCATTCGGCGGTTAACGCTCGATTTGATCGGCCTGCCACCGACACGGGATGAGGTCGCTGATTTTTTGGCTGATACGACTCCCGACAACGTGGAACGGGTGATCGATCGCTTGCTCGCATCTCCTCGCTATGGAGAGCGATGGGCAAGGCATTGGCTTGATGTTGCGAGGTACGCGGATTCCAATGGTCTCGATGAAAACTTGGCGTATGGGAATGCATTTCGATACCGAGACTATGTGATACGCGTCTTTCAAAATGACACGCCCTACGACCAATTCTTGACAGAGCAAATTGCCGGAGACCTACTGGAATTACGCTCCCCAGTGACGACGGATTCCAGCAACAGCGTCGCGGCCCCTCCGAATCCGTGGATTGCCGAGAATTCGTTTGACCGATTGACCGCAACGGGGTTTCTCAGCCTTGGAGCAAAGATGCTGGCGGAAGATGATCCCGTCAAAATGCAAATGGATATTATTGACGAGCAGATCGACACGTTGGCTCGTTCGGTCATGGGACTGACTCTGGGTTGTGCTCGATGCCACGACCACAAGTTCGATCCCATTTCCATTGAAGATTACTATTCACTCGCAGGAATTTTCAAAAGTACGACGACCATGGAAAACTTTAGCGTGGTCGCGAAATGGCAAGAGCGTCCCTTGGCGACGGCTGATCAGATCCACAGCCGCGATGAACTCCGACAGGGGGCCAACGAACAAAAAAAATTGCTCGAACAATTCCTGGCCTCGTCTACGGATGAGGTACTGAATCCCGCTCGAGCCCTTGTCGGTTCCTACCTGTTGGCTGCGACATTTGAGCAGCAACGATCGATCAGACTCCAAAACGCCCAACCGCGGGGGGCGTTTGGCATTGTCCAGCCGCCGCCAGCCGCGATACTCATCGAAGCGGAAGACTATGCTCGCGGAAACGTTTCCAAGGATCGAACGACATACGGAGCAGACATTGGAGTTCTGGTCGATCGTGGCGAGGCTCCGAACTTCGCCGAATACGATCTCGATTTGGACTCGGCTGCCGTTTATCAAATTGAACTGCGGTACGCCGCAAAGGAATCGCGACAGGTTAAGATTTTTCTGAATGGTCAATTGATCCGAATTGATGGTGCATCAAAAGTCACCGGCGCGTGGACCCCCGATGGGCAGGAATGGTTTGTCCAAGCCATTGTGGGATTAAGAGTCGGGCGAAACGTCATTCGTCTCGAGCAACCAAAAGCGTTTCCGCACATCGACAAGTTGTTACTGACACGAGAAGACGAGTCGGCAAACACCCGCTTGGCCGGTCTGACAGCACAACACACAGCCGCCGCCCAAGCGATCGTTACGGCGACCGTTATTCCGTCCGTCGTACAGCAATGGATAAAATATCTAGACCAGACAAAGGACGAGCCCGCGTCACTCTTGACTGCATGGCATCAATTCGTCGCCAGCAAGCAATTGACCGTTGAGATTTGCAACACAACCAATGGCGTGGGGCGATTACTCGGCGACAGTCAACCGGCTTCGCTGATTGAGTTGGCCATTCGCTATCAGGCCTTGTTTGATGACTCTGTTTCGGCATGGAACACACTCACCAGCCGCGAAGAGGGGCATCGAGCTAAGGCACTGGAAGACCCCCTCGAAGAACGTTCTCGACGGATTCTCATCGACCCTCAGGGACCGTTTGGGACACCTGTTGATATCGAATCCCTTTTTTCGGATCAAGTCCGGAAGTCACTCGCCGACAGACGTGCCGAACTAACAAGGCGGAACGGAAGTATTCCGAATTTTCCCGAAGTGATGTCCGTTTCCGATGCCACGCCAGAAAATCTAAGAATTCATTTACGAGGAAGCCATCGGACCTTGGGCAAAGAGGTACCGCGGCGGTTTCCCCAAATTATTGCTGGAGAGAATCAGAACCCACTGACACAGGGAAGCGGACGCTTGGAATTGGCAGAGTGGTTAACTTCTGCGTCGCACCCACTCACGGCTCGAGTCATGGCAAATCGAGTTTGGTTGTGGCACTTCGGGCAGGGATTGGTCCGTTCGCCTGATAATTTTGGTTCGCTGGGTGAACGTGCTTCACATCCAGAACTTCTCGACTGGATTGCCTGCGAATTTCGGGGAGGAAACGTTCGCTCGCCAAGAACATGGGGACTGAAGAGTTTTCATCGAAAACTCATTTCGTCTGCGACCTACCGCATGAGCACACAGCACAACGATGTCTACGCGGAGTCAGACCCAGAAAATCGATTGATGTGGCGTTTTCATCGTCGGAGGATGGAAGTCGAGGTCCTCCGCGACTCAATTCTCGCGGTCAGTGGTGCAATCGACGAAACTCCGGGCGGGACGTCGCTCACAACACCAAATCGAAACTATGTCACGAGCACTGCCAGTATCAACCCGGCTGTCTACAGCAGCCAACGACGGTCGGTTTATCTTCCGGTCGTCCGCAGCGCACTCTACGAATTTTTTTCGGCATTCGATTTTGCCGATCCGAGCACGATGAATGGCCAAAGAGACCATACGACAGTGGCTCCCCAAGCGTTGTTCATGATGAATAGCGAATTTGTCTTAAGACAATGCCAAACACTCTACGACCAACGACTGGCGACAAGCCCTTCCTCCACTTCTGAACGAATCACGACCCTTTATGAACTTGCGTACAGTCGACCGCCAACGGCTTCTGAAATTTCTCGGGCGAGTGATTACCTCGCTCACTTTCGAGCGGTCACTTCACAACTCCTTTGGAATCCGAATGAGGTCGATTCCAAGGCATGGGTCAGCCTCTGCCGTGCGGTTCTGGCAGCCAATGAATTTTTGTACATCGAGTGAACTCACGTCTTCAGCGGACGGCGTTCAGCATGTCGCGAAAGAAGAGTGAAATCATGTTTTGCAATCAACTCTCCTCGGTGGTTTCTCGCCGAGAAATGCTCCAAGTCAGTGCGGCGGGATTCGGCGGCCTAGCCCTCGCAGGGTTGGCGAACGAAGAAGCGAAGGCCGATACCGCCAAATCATCGGCGGCCGATCCTCTGTCGCTGAAAGAAACGCATTTCCCCGCAAAAGCCAAAAGGGTCATTTTTCTGTTCATGCATGGTGGGCCTTCACAGGTCGATACATTTGATTACAAGCCTCTACTAGAACGCGATCACGGAAAGCCCTTGCCGTTTGACAAGCCTCTAATTTTTTCCTCTCAGACCGGCAACTTACTCAAATCTCCGTGGGCGTTTCAGCAATACGGACAGAGCGGTGCCTGGGTGAGTGACCTGTTCCCTCACGTCGCACAATGCGTTGATGACCTGTGCATTATCAACGGAATGCACGGATCAAACTCGAGGCACGGTGGTGCACTTTTAGAGCTTCACACAGGGAGTGACACTTTCGTCAGACCGAGTATGGGTTCGTGGATCACTTACGGACTAGGGACCGAAAACCAAGATCTGCCGGGTTTCATTACGATGTGTCCCACGCTGTCTCACGGCGGAGTGAACGCATTCAGTTCCGCGTTTCTACCCGCCGTGTATTCGGGAACGCCGCTCGGAAACGCCAGCATTCCCTCCGATCAAGCGAGGATCCCGTTTATCGACAACGCGGAAAAGCAGCCTCGCCAACTCCAGCGACTGGAACTCGACCTATTACGCCAGATGAATAGAGAGCGATTGGCGATGGGACCGGACAGCGTACTCGAAAGCCGTATTGAATCGTTCGAATTAGCATTTCGTCTTCAGACAACGGCACCACAACTTCAGGACATCAGCGACGAAACGGAAGCCACCCAGAAGCGTTATGGACTCGACAAGCTGACAACGAAGAACTTTGGCCGGCAATGTCTTATGGCACGCCGATTCATCGAGCGTGGTGTTCGATTCGTGCAGTGTACGCACAGCTATAAATGGGATCAGCATACGGCACTGAAAGCTGACCACTCTCGAAATGCACTGGAAGTTGATCAACCAATCGCAGCGCTTCTGACGGACCTTAAGGAAAGAGGATTGCTAAATGAGACGCTGCTTTTGTGGGGAGGAGAGTTCGGAAGAACTCCGGTTGCGCAGGGCGACGACGGCCGTGACCACAATCCTCAGGGGTATACAATGTGGTTGGCGGGTGCCGGGGTGAAGTCAGGAATTCGATACGGTAAAACGGACGATTACGGCTATTTCGCCGTCGAGAATAAAGTCCATTTGCATGATCTTCATGCAACCCTGCTGCATCTCATGGGACTCGATCACCATCGATTAACGTTCCCGTACGCGGGTCGAGATTTTCGATTGACCGACGTTCATGGCGAGGTTGTTCAGGGAATCCTCTCCTAATGCGGATAAGAATTTCAGGCCACCACGCTTAGCCATCGATGAATCGAATCCCAAGCATCGAAATGAAGACTTCAGCGGTGGTCGGTCTGTCTGTCCACGGACTGATCCCTTGAGGCTATTTTATGCAAACAATTCCGAAATCGGTGTGGGATCGCTGACAAGGTGTGTGGGTCGTCCTTGGGGGGTATAAAGGACTTTATCCGGGAGAATGCCGAGTTTCTTGTAGACGCTCGAAACGAAATTCTCTGGCGACAGAACTCGATCTACGGCATTATAGCCAGCCCGATCGGTAGCTCCGATGATTTGACCACCAGGAATTTGAGCTCCAGCCAGCATGACGCTCATGGACTGCGACCAGTGATCTCGTCCGGCATCGACATTGACCTTCGGTGTGCGGCCAAACTCACCCAAAAGTAGCACTAGGGTGCTATCGAGTAGACCGCGTTCGTTCAGATCCTCGATCAGTGTCGCCACCGTGTTGTCGATCTGAGGGAGACGTTCATTCAATGCTTTAAAAATCTGGCCGTGATGATCCCAACCACCCTCATTCAACGTAATGAAGGGGACACCCGCTTCGACAAGCCTTCGCGCCAGCAACGCACGTTGACCGAAGGTGTTTCGACCATAACGATCTCGAACCGTATCTGGCTCCTTGTTCAGCGCAAACGCCGCCTGCGCCTGCTGACTTTGCATCAGGTGTTTGCTTTGCTCATGGTACTCGTCGAGTACCCGTACCGGATCAGCCGCAGCGGCAGCATTGATCCGCTGCAATCGATCGACGCGAGAACGAATATTTTCCCGCCGGACAAATCGCTCGTCCGTGATGCCGCTAGGTAGGGCCACGTCGCGCACGCGAAAAGACGACTGGTTGGGATCGTCCGGAACAACAAACGGTGCGTATTGGGCACCGAGAAAACTGGGGCCACCTGAGCGTGTCATCGACGGAATCGAGAAATAGGCGGGCAATCCATCCTTATTACCACGCGTATGAGCCGTGACGGAACCGAGTGACGGATGGAAACTGACATAGGCGCCACAACCGACCGGTATTCGTGGAGGAGCACCGGTGATCATGTAGTGGTTCCCGCCACCGTGAATGGTTTGGTTATGACAAATCGATCTCACCACAGCCAACTTGTCGGCGATACTCGCCAACCGGGTCAGATGCTGGGAAAAAAAGATGCCGGTGACCTTGGTAGAAATCGGATCGAATTCGCCACGCACTTCCCTTGGCGCGAGCGGCTTAGGATCAAACGTTTCATAGTGGGACGGCCCCCCGTCCAACCAAATCAGAATACAGCTCTTCGCCTCCATCTTCGGAGCCGCTCCTGAGTCAGCAGCCAACGCTCTGCGGAGCAGTCCTTGCGCCATTCCCATACCCATGAAGCCATTCAAACCTAGCTGAATAACATTACGACGGGTGATGCCATTGCAGTTCCGATAAATTGTCATGGTTGATCTCCAAAAGCGTAAACCAAGAAAGACTCAAAAAACGTCGATGATCCAAGCGACGTGGATCCAAGCGATTCGGTTTTGAGAATTCTGCGGCTTTAATTTTTCAGTCTTTAAACACAAACTCCGGCGTGTTGATCAGGGCCCACATTAGGTCTTCAATCGCTTGCCGACGGCTGGTATCAGGTTCTTGAAAGAGGCCGACTCCTAGTTGCAGTTCTTCCGGGTTGGGGCGACAGGAGTACAGCCCGAGGTAAACGTCTTCAACAATCTGTTCGGGAGTCTTTTCGGATTTCGCCAACTCTTCTGCGCGGCTGCCGTCGCTGGTCAGTTTCTTGGCGAGAGTGTTTGAATTCATTAAGTGAAGTGATTGGACGATGGTGGTGTCCGCCGTACGCTCACACGGGGGGTCTTGATTCGGGTCTTGCCGGCCGAACGCGTCCAGAAACAAGGAATCGATCCGTGTAGTCCACAGTTCTTTCGCACGAGATCCCGCCGGCATCGCATCGAATGTTTCGCTCACTCCTGTCGCAAGACAGACGGTATCCAGTAGCACTTCCGCTCGTAACCGCTGTCGATAGTGTCGGGAGAAGTTACGGTGATCGATGGCATTGTGTTCGTTACAAAGGGAGCTCAGTCCGTAGACGTAACTGCTGGCAATACGACGGACTAGTTTTTTGATGTCGTAGCCTTGCAAACGGAAGTCGTCTCCTAATGCTTCAAGTAATGCCGCATTGGAAGGGGGGTTGGTCATTCTCAGATCATCAACAGGATCAACGAGGCCACGGCCCATCAGGTCGGCCCAGACTCGATTTGCCATGACCTGTCCGAAGAACGAATTCTCCTCCGAAGTGATCCAATCCGCGAGGCTCTCACGAGGATCTTTTGTCCCGTCTAACGCAGGGGCCTTGCCGAAAAGTGGTTTGGGTGTCATCGTCGCCTGTGTGAGCGGATGCTTCACCTCACCCCCTTCCATCCTCGTAAAAATGAACTCCTCATGCGGAGAGATGGGAGCCGAAATACCGTCTCCTTTGCGAGCGATCTTCGCAAAATATGCTGCAAACGAGTAGAACTCGGTCTGTCCATAAACCTCGAACGGATGATGATGACACCGAGCACATTCCAGTCGCACGCCTAGAAACAGCTGGCTAACAATTGTCGTCAAGTCTTCCGGCGTACGCCGGTCGCGGAACATGACGACATTGCCGTTACGGAAACTGCTGCCCTGTGCGGTAATCAGCTCGCGAACGAACTGGTCGTAAGGCTTGTTCTTTCGGAATGCGTCTCGGATCCACGTGTCATAGGCTAATGTGCCTTTAATGCCGACGTGATACGGATTCGGACGAAGAAGGTCAGTCCATTTATTGGCCCAGTGCTCCGCGTATTCGGGGTTGGCCAGTAACCGATCAACGAGGGCTTCTCGCCACTGTTGTCTAGCCGCGCCGGCTCTTGAACGTCGTTCTTCGTCCGCCTCACGGCCCCTGACAGGAAGAACCAAGTTCGATTCCTTGTGAGAAACCTGATCGTTTGTCGACCGACTTTCAGAGGGACAACCATCCAAAAATTGTCGGGCCTCATCGGATGTGGGACCGCGGCCGATGATATCGAGATACACACGACGCAAGAACGTGTGATCGGCACAGGGGTCTGAAGGGGTCAGATTCAGGGTCTGCAGCTTAGCCCAGACATGCCCGTCGATGAAGTTATACTGAGGAAGTGCGGTGTAAAACTCACCGGCGATGGAATCGGAATCCGGGACAGCCAATGTGCAAACGGAGATTTGCCCCAGATACCGAGCCATCACAGCCGTGTCCCCAACGAGCGTTCCCGCGGACAGCAATCCGTTCTGAGTCACACTCACCAAGGCCGGTTCGTTGGAGAGATACGCCGACATTCGAGTCACGTCACGCGTTGAGCCATCGCTGAATTTAGCAGTCACTCGCAACTGCTGTTTTGATAGTTTCGTCAAAACACGCTCTGACGGCTCGACAGAAATTCCCATCAATGTCACGGTTTTTTTTTCTCGGCGTGACATGCCGGCAGTGATCCAATCCAAAAGAATCTGGTACTCAGATGATCCACGCTCAATCCGCTTTCCTCCCCCGTGAGGCCGTTGAGCAGTCGGCTTCAATAGCAACAGACTTTCCTCGGCCGCGCCAGAGAAGTGACGCCGACCTCGCGAATCTTTCACCAGAGAATCGTAATCAAAGTCGGAATCGAAGCCGAGAAGACTCAGCTGAAATCCGTTCTGTCCTCGCTGCTTCCCGTGACATGCTCCGGAATTGCACGAAAACCGGCTGAGCACCGCCTGTACGTCACACTCAAAGTCAACGGGATCTGCAACGGACACGCGTTCGACGACAACGGGAATAGTCGTCTTTTCGCCTTGAAATTCGATGAGTAATACCGCATGACCATCGGCCAGCGGATCAACGAATCCCGAGGAATCAACGTCGATGACCCCGGTCGGCGTCACGGTATAATTTGCGTCCCTTGTGACGTCAAACAATCCAGACGTCACAAGAATCTGACTCGCGGATAGACGACCGCTCAGATGGATCACTTGCGGCGAGACAATCAATTCGCCGACGCATTCCTGAGAATCGACGATAACAGAGATGATGGTGATTAGAAACAGATGCGTCAGTAACAAACGGCCTGTTTTCATGTTATGGATTCTGAGGAAGGCGTAGAAGGCAGCAGCAACGAGGCAATCTAACAGAAATTATTATACCTCATCACCTGCGGCGGCGGCAAGTTGTCATATCTTAATGTTTTCTGTCAGGGATTCTCCGGCCTGATCCGTCTCCCGACCGTACCTCGCCCTTCAAACATCGGACTCTTTCGAAGAATACGATGGGCGACCGTGACAATCGGGAGCCGTTCTATGACGGTAGTTCCGGCTCTGTCCACCATCCATTGCTGTCACAATGGCAGAAGATCCACGCCGTTGTTGTCGAATTGGGTCGGCACGTTTTTCAGTGAGGAAGCAATCATTTCTGGATCGAACGGAAATTAAGCTCGAATGAATCCACGGGATACAGACATTTTCGATATTTAACGTGACGGTTGTTGTTGCTACCTTGATAGCAAGTCCGGCGGTACGACCTTTGCAATTGAGGACATCGCAGCGGGGAGACTTCCGGCAATGATCACCGCTATCACAACCGTTTTTTTCGAGGGTTATCTCATGGCCGTCTTTCGCTGGGGACCAACTTTTAATCCTCTTCGGGATTTGGAACGAGAAGTGGATCGGCTCTTAGCTGGCGTTTCCATTTCATTTCAGGGGGTTCGCCTTGGAAGACAGTACCCACCGGTCAACCTCTATGACGTTGAAGACGAACTGTTATTGACGGCAGAATTGCCGGGAACTCGTCCGGAGGACTTGGAAGTTCTTGTCTCCGAAGGTGTGTTGACATTGAAGGGAAAACGTTTCGGGGCGGAAGGGGTGATGGATGATTCTTATCGGCGGCAGGAGCGGCCTCGCGGACCTTGGCAACGATCGCTGCCACTTCCGGGGCCGATCCAAGAAGACAAGTTGAGTGCGGAGTTTACGAACGGTGTTTTGCGAGTTCGACTTCCGAAGTCTCCCGCCACGATACCAAGGCAGATCCAAGTCTCCGATGGAAGTTCCCCGGTCATTGTTTGATGTCAAAACACGTGGTACGCCATATTTTCGAATGGCGAGGAGACAGGCATGTCCCATGAAATCGTGAAGGCAGGTGCCACTTCCACGAGCCAAGACCAAGATTCGGCGAATGACCCGGTTGTCTTTACGCCACCCATCGACATCTTTGAAACGCAAACAGGTTTGGTGTTGATGGCCGACCTGCCAGGAGTAACACTAGATTCTCTGGAACTTCAGGTCCAAGACAACAAGCTGACACTGTACGGCCGTGTGACACACGACATCCCCACGAACGCGAGGCTGATTCACCAAGAGTATGCTCTCGGCCACTTCCTGCGATCATTTATTCTCAGCGATGAAGTCGATCATCAGCATGTGACTGCAAAATTGAATCAGGGTGTGCTCGAAATCGTTCTGCCTCGTGTGCCGAAGGCTGAACCGAGACGTATTCAAGTCACCTCCAGTTAATTCTCAAGACGAGGCTCAACCGTCTTCACGATTCGAAACTCCAATCGTCCCGAATCAGCCGAAACCATCTCGCCCCTTTCATTAACTCCGATCCGCAGGGGGCGACCAAATTTTGCGATTGTGTCGGCGGAACGCCGAACGACAAAGGTCACCCATCCGGAACCTGCAGGCTGACGCAGGATGCTACTTGTAAAAAAATCACGTGTGGAAGAACACCGCTCCTGCTGAATTCTCGCACTACGCACACGATGTTCTTTACGTCAACCTCTGGGCGGGAGCCTCTGCCCCATTTTTTCACACGGCATGAAGTCGTGATCAGAGGCCACCTGTCCATTTCCAATGCACAGCAATAACGTCCCCAGAGACGCCGCGAATGCCGCAACCGCGAGACAGACGAAGGGCAGATGCTGATGAGATTCGACCCCGATGCCAAGCCCTTTCAGTTCCTCCGTAAAACTCGACAACGACAGCAGAAAACCATTGTGCACGACATGCAGCAGCATTCCCGGCCAAATGCTTCCGGATCGGACACAAATCGCAGCAAGAGTCAATCCGAGGAAACATGTCGGAAAGAAACGTTCTGAAAACAATGACTGCTGAACGATGACATGAAACAAACCAAACAAACCGCCGGAACAGGCGACGGCCAGCGGTATCGACATTTTTGTGCGACAGGAAGACAGAAGGAACCCGCGAAAGAACAGTTCTTCACAAATGCCGGGAATAACAGCAAGGCACAGGAGTTTCATCCACAATCCCACCGAGTCCAGTTGCGTCTTAAAGGGGGCAAAAAGTTTTTCGAGCATTTCGAGGCGTTCCGTGGAGAGCATCAGCACTTGCATCTCATACGCGAAAGGCCAGAGGGAGAGACCGAGGATGGCACAGGCGACCACGTTCCGAAAGGAGGCCCTGCGTAACGACAGTCCCGCCGTCCATGAGACCCCTGTACTCCAAGTCAGCGTCAGTGGAAGAATGGCGAACAGCAGCACCGTGATCATCGCGTTAGCGGTTAATCTTCCGCCAATCGACAGCGACTCCCATCGTGCAGGAATGCTGCTCAAAATAAGAAACGAAGGGAACAGGACCGCCAGCCCGAACAGAGCCTCACCCAACGATGGCGACGAGCGTGGCTGATCCGGCCGCCGAAACAGGTCTGCCCAACCGCCATCGCTCCCGTACAGCACGGCATCTGTTCCGAAAATTCTCGCGGCCGCAGCAAGGGCCACCGCTGCGTAAAGAACGGTTGAAAACAGCGTTGCCACGGCCCAGATCGGCACCACTCGCTCATCGAAGACATCGCGGGCGAGAAGCACAATGTTGACTAAGGGCGTGACGGCATAAGTCGCGTTAAACTCAATCCCCGGAAGCAGACATAAGACTCCGGGAGCAAGCGAGACGAGCATGACGGGAATCAGGTAAGCCTGTGCCTCTTTGAAACTGCGTGCGAAGCTCGTTAAGACCAGAATGATCGCCGAGAAAAATGCCGCGAAGACGCACAGAAGTCCCAGCGTTGAAACGATGACTGAAAGGGTGATCCCACCCGCCCCAAACAGAAGACCCTCTAATCCACTGGCGTAGGAGGTCACCACCATCGACAACAGATTTGCCAAGGCGGTCAACATCGCCACGCACAAGACAGCTAGATATTTTGCAAACAAGAGTTCGTGCCTAGGAACCGGTGCGGCGACGAGCGCCTCGAGCGTCCCGCGTTCGCGTTCTCCGGCCGTCAGGTCAATCGCAGGATAAACGGCACCCGTGACGGTCATCAGAATCAGGATCAGCGGAACCAAAGTCGCCAATGAAAACGGGGAGTCACCGGGACCGGTTTGCTTCGGCAGGGGGATCGATTTGACAAAGAATGGGGATTGCGGTTTCGTGATATCTCGCGAGAAGACCTCGGCGGCGTGTGCCTCATTCACCGCTCGAAAGCGTTCCTCGACAAAACTTCGAACGGAGCGACTATGGATAGAGTCCGGCCGGTAAACGACTTCACACGTCAGCGACATCTCCTCCGCCTGACGAACCAAACGAACGCCCACATCGCTCGTCCGATTTTCGACCAACTGTGTGACATCGGCCACAACGTCTGGATTTTCGGGCGCCAGCAATTGAATCAACGGGTCCTCGAGAGTGCCGGCTGGCGGCACGCCTGGATCGAATGTCCCCGTTTCCCGAATGCCAACAAAACGGTGGCCTATTCTAAACAGTTTTTGAAAGTCGACTTGGTCGGATTGTCGTTCCAGGGCGATGCGATATTCAACTTTTGATTGAGACTGCAGTTGGGAAACGAGCAGCTTTTGCATCGTCACTCCCAACAGCGGATAGATCAGTAGCGGCATGCCAATCAGCGTAATGATCGTCCGCCGATCACGCAGTGTTTCCCGCAGTTCTTTCGATGTCATTCTCCACCAACGTGGCGACCGCCAACCGAACAACGATAAACCGCGATTGTCATTCGACATGTGGCAACACCTCCGGCACGGCACGAGATTCTGGGGGCGGCGTGCTGAGTAATTGAAGAAACATGTCATACAAAGTTGTCTGACCGGTGATTTGTTGCAGACTGGGAAACGTTCCCTCGTGACGCAATTCGCCGTAATGCAACAACCCCATCCGATCACAGACGTGAGAAGCCTCATCCAAACGATGCGTGGAGATCACAATCGCCTTCCCCAGTGACCGTAGTTGCTCGATGTACTGAAAAACGATGTGCGTTCCGACGACGTCAAGACCGCGTGTCGGTTCATCAAGCAGCATCACGGGGGGATCATGAATCAAGGCCCGCGCCAATGTCACCCGCTGCTTTTGTCCGGTACTCAGCGTCGCACATCGCTGATCAAGAAATCGGCTGAGATCCAGCAGTTTGGAAATTTCTGACAGCCGCTTTGCCGCCTTTTGCGGATCGACTCCATAAAGGTCTGCGAAGAAGAACAACATCTCGCGTGGAGTGAGCCACTGGTACAAACCGGCGCTAGCCGAGACCAGTCCGATGCGTCGTTTGACCTCATCGGAATCACGGGTGACGCGAAATCCATCCACGACCGCATCGCCACAGGTCGGCTGCAGAAGTCCAAGAATCATACGCAGTGTCGTCGTCTTACCGGCTCCGTTGGGGCCGAGTAATCCGTAGACTTCTCCCGCTTTGACCTCAAACGACAAATTGCTCACAGCGGTCAGCAACTTGCCATTGGAACGAAACTGCCGAGTCAGACCAGTCACGGAGATCATCAGGCGAAGTCCTCAAAACACGTCGGTTGAGACGAGCTTCAGTGTCAGACCTTAAATTACACACGCCGTAGACTGTGTAAGGAATCATCCTCCAAGACGATGCATTTCTAACTTTTACGGACTCGCCAATCGTTCCACCGGTTTCGTCAACCGATTGGTTCCGTCAACCGATTTTGATCCTCCAGGTTCTGCGTTGAGTCCTGTGCGCAATTTCAGGGAAAGGCACTCAGATGGACATCGTCAAAAATGGACCTCGCAAGCTCATGGTCATGATCTGTGACACCTACTCGCAGCGGAATGACTTCATGGGGTCTCACGCAGAATTCAGAGGACCACACGCCCTCTCCCAATCGAATCCGGAGTCTGTCTCGACGATCCCGGACGATTTCTCTGCATCTGAAACCGTCAATCATCCGCATTAACGCTGCTTCAGAGCCTTTCTTGGCACGTGCGCCTCCAAATCTTCGACTCTCACGATCAAACTGGCGTCTCCCAAGTTTTTTGCCAAACGCACTCCAAAACGATTGTCACCAAATTTGGCCAACTTTGATGCGGCCATATCAAGAATATAAAGGTGAAATGGTGGAAGTGGAATCCCTTCCCTTGCTGTTTGGCCATCACTGTCAAACACGCGACGAATATGCGATGCGCGAACCGTCTTTCCGTTGAGAGAGAATTCCAATTCGTCATTGTCTGCCAGGCCCGTGACCTTAAATCTCAACGTTGCGACGAGATTCGCATCGTTCCAATCCTCAGCAATGCGGAAATCCAGTGACGCGGAAGGATCTTTCGCGAGTCGATCTAACTGGATGTCTTCCTTTTTGGCGATTCCTGTGGGACGCATTCCCTGCTGACCCACGGCCAGGGCCCGACCGATCGCCGACACACTTTCGCGTGGCCCACACCAAAGCGGATGGTACAGATAGTGTCTTGTATCCCGGGCCACGTCTTGGGGATCACGCAAACCCGTCAGATCACCCATCGCTCGAGGCCATGCGTCCGCCGATCCCATGTCTTCACGCCAGTGGTATTGGTAATTGTAAACCGAAATACCGTGGGCACCAAATTGATAGTAGTTGTGCGCGGCGGCCCGATAACTCTCAGGCGTATGACATTGATGATCATTTCCTCGACCGATTCGTGGATGAATTGAGGGATAAACCCGGCAATCTGTGCCCTCAACCAGTTTGAGGTAATCCTCCGTCCGGATGTTGCTGTCCGTATGAAAAAAGTCTGTCGGACAAATAAAATCTACAGAGCCGCTCCGAACCCAAGCCGCCACGTCAAAACCGAGCGAACGACATTCCTCAAGTGTCTGGGGAATCCGAACGCCGAGAGCCAGACGAGCACGTCCCCGCTTGTGCGCAGCTTGATCCAGCAATAGTCGCACCTTTGCGACGAAGTCTGTCAAGAGAGGCGCATTCTTCTCTGCTTCTAAACTTTGAAACATGTGACACCAACGCATCCAATCCAATTCCAAGCCGTCCACGTCGTACCGCTCCAAAAACTCT
>Ga0315284_10000615_pt1 | contig 48595 bp, 43 predicted proteins | sample YL17G09_16_MG_FD_203696 | JGI IMG/M metagenome (GOLD analysis project Ga0315284, IMG submission 203696) | Sediment microbial communities from Yellowstone Lake, YNP, Wyoming, USA - YL17G09_16 | ecosystem: Environmental > Aquatic > Freshwater > Lake > Sediment | place: USA: Wyoming | collected...
CAACGGGTGCAACTGGATTCACAGGTGAAACTGGACCTACAGGAGCTACCGGGGCAGGAGCAACGGGTGCAACTGGATTCACAGGTGAAACTGGGCCTACTGGAGCAACGGGAGTCGCCGGTCCCACAGGATCAACTGGAGCTACAGGTGAAACTGGACCTACTGGAGCTACCGGGTTCACTGGCCAAACAGGTCCTACAGGAGCAACCGGATATACAGGTCAGACTGGCCCTACGGGAGCTACAGGATTTCTCCAAGCCGGAGATTCTGTAGGAGATGTTCCATATTGGGACGGAGATTCATGGGAAACAACAAAAAGTAACTTATATAACGACGGAACAACTGTAAAAATGTACTTCGGTGTGACACAAGAATTTGAAGTGGCAGCTGGACTAATTAAAGCCCGAAAATTAGCAGACTTAGATAACACGAGTTACTTCATCGATCCTGACAATAGCACGTTCTCACTTGCCATCTTAGGAAGAGCCGGTATCGGCACAAACGCCCCCCATGCAGATACCATGCTGGACATTCATCAGGACGAACCAATGCACCCCGCAATAAATTTTAGCGGAGAAAGTGCAACAATTAGTGCACATTGGGGGTTAGGAGGAGGAGATCCCAATCTTGGTCTTGATATTATTCTTGACCCCTGCGGCAATGGAGGAGGAGACTCATGCAATAAAATGGTCCAGATCGGCGACGGCGCGACCAAACTCAACGTCGGAACGCTAGACCCCCCGTACACGATCAATGGAGAGCGGTACGCGACCTATGTGGCTGCTATGATCGGGCAAAACGAAGAAGTTGCAGGCACTGTTTCGACGGAGGAGTATGTCCCGGGTATCGGGTATCGTACGGTCATATCCTTTGCCAATCAGGAAAAAGCATCGGATTTGTGGCTGTTTAGCAAAGTTACGGATCTTCCCAATCATATTGAGCAAATGGTCGTCCTCCTTACGCCGTCCGGCAACAGCCGTGCGTGGTACACTGTCGATGAGGCCAGTCTAACGCTCACGATCTATACATCCCGACGCACGACTGTCTCATACCGGTTGACCGCACCGCGGTTTGACAGCGAAAAATGGAAAAACACAAGGAATGGTGACGGCGGACAGGGATTCGTCCTGAACGTTCCTGAACCTATCCCCCTCACTCCATTCGGAAACGCAGAATCAAATGAATCATTCACAATCATTCCATCTACTAATGGATCATATTCGCTCCGTGACCAAACAGGGGCGCTCATTGAAGACGTGAGCGCATTTTCACAAAGCTCGATTGCCAACCTCACTACAGGACTCGTCCAGGCATCCAGACTCGTTGTAGATGGATCGGCAGATATTATCGGCACGCTTACTGCACAAACCATACAAGCTCCGACAACCAAAACAGACCTCATCACTCCCCTTTCCTCTGAGAGCGAGGGCATCACGGTTGAACTCTCTGACACGCAAAAACTCCGTATCCGTTCGCCAGACGGCATACCGAAAACAACAATCGATAATCAGGGCAACATAGAGACATTGGGGTCAATCGACGCATCTGGTACTATCGCATCAGAAGCGACGGTTTCTGCCCAATCCGTTGTAGCAGATTCCGTTTCCGCAAAACAGATTGAATCAGAATCTCTAGTCACCAATGAATTAACAGCAGGTCATATAAAAACCAGCTTTGGAGACCTGGATACGAAACTAGGGTCAATGGACGCATCCGTATCCTCTGTCCTTGCGAGGCTGAGCGAAGTCGAAGCCGAAGCAATCTCTCAGAGTGACATTTATATATACCCTGATATCCCTGCAACCATTACCGCACAGCTTTCATCACTCCAGGAAGGTTTGGAGCGGTTTACCGTACCGGACATCGACCTAACAGGCAAAATGCTGGCAATTGACAGCGTTCGCGTGTTACAAAACCTTTCCGTTCTCGGCACAACGACTTTGGGAACGACGAGTATCGCAGGATCACTCCTGGTTGATGCCACGGTCATGATTGGAGAAAACGGCATCGCCACCATCGGAGAACCGCTCTATATCCAAAAAACGAAGCTTGGGAATGTGGATATCATGGGAGGCACCATGGTGATTGATCCTATGGGCAATGTAATGGTCAACGGTAATCTTGCAGTTTCGGGTGACCTCACTGTAAACGGAACGCTGGGTGTATCGGATATCCGTCCGTCTATGGACAATGTCGAAGTGTCGCTGAATAAAACCGCTTCCTCCTCGTCATTCGGGAAATTCCTGGTGAACGGTCCGGACAACAAACCTGTTGCATCCATCGACGCGTCCGGAAGCGCCCGCTTCGCTGGTGACCTCACTGCTTCCGGATCCGCAACCGTGGCAAAACTCAATATCAGTCTCAATGATTCGATTGCTAGCAGTCAGTCTGGTCAGACTGCTACTTCATCAGCAACCATCGGGTCGGCAATTCTTTCCGCTGGATTAACAGAAATATTTGTTCCGACAACCCAAATCACCGACGATTCCCTCGTCTATGTGACACCGACCACACCAACCAAAAACCAAGTCCTCTACGTCAAAACCAAGCGAAAATACGAAGGATTCACTGTCGCCATAGACCACCCCATCGGAAACGACATCCGATTCAACTGGTGGATCGTGAACTAGAAAGACTATATGAGACATAAGACTACTATGACGGATAGGACAAAATTATACTCTATCTCATCATATAGGTCCTATACGTCATATATGTCCTATCTGTCCAATCCAGAAAAACCTCATCTCATCTCTCCCCACGGTGGCTACCGGAAGCTCCTCTCTTTTCAAATGGCATCTCTCATCTATGATCTCACAGTCATATTCTGCAGAACTTTTCTCGATCCTAAAAGCAGAACGAATGACCAAACCTGCCCGCAATCGCTAAAGCGATAGCTTTTGCAGGCGGGTGGTGCAGGCAGGAAGAAGCGGTGTTCAAAACATCGCTGAAGGATCGCAGGCATCGGGAACATCCAAGAAAACAGAACTCAAACTGGTTGGAGTGGCCCGCGCTAGTCTTGAGGAACTCCTCAGGGATTATGAAGACTTTCTCAGGCAAAGAATGCTTTCTCTCTGGGACAAAAACACACCTCAGGTCCGTACTATTCGCGCACTGTCGTATAGGACGGATAAGACGTATAGGCTATATATGACGTATATGACGAATCAAGAAACTGCTTCTAATTGTCTCATCTGTCTTCTCCACCAGACCAACTATCTTCTCGATAAACAGCTACAGCGACTGGAGAACGATTTTGTGAAAAACGGAGGATTTACAGAGAGGCTCTACAAAATCAGGAAGAATACTCGATAAGACGTATAGGACGTATAAGAAAAATCAATCCGAACACACGCAGAAGGCGGTAGAACCAAACCCATAACCGGCGCATTGGGTTCGGCTGGTAAGAGCGTCAGGGTCTGAAGCGTTTTCCAGTTTATCAACGCATACCGCAAAATTATCAGAGTTCGTTTGATAATATTTCAATCCGCCGATTCCGCCGGTCGGAGGTTTTTTCATATAGATAGAACCACATCCGTCAGTCCCGCCTGCTGCAAACCAGAAATTCGTACACACATAACTCGTGGTACTGCAACTCGTCGTTCCACCGGCTCCACACCCAAGAAACGGCCATTGACCTTGCCCTCCAATAGCAGGATACTTCTGGTAGTCGTTGTAGTACATCCTAAGAGCGCTTTTGAGCTGATTCATCTCTCCTTTCAATTTCGTATCCCTAGCGCGCTCTCTGGCTCCCAAGAAATTCGGCAAGGCAATAGCCATAAGCACAGCCATGATGGCGATGGCAACCAAAAGCTCAATAAGGGTAAATCCCTTCGGCAAGCCCTTCGGCAGTGAGCTCAGGGCCGAACTGCTCAGGATTATACCTTTTTTCATATCATCCTCCTTTGGACATAGGACAAATAAGACATATAGGACCTATATTTTACTGCGTCGGCAATAAATTCGAACTCCGAAGCACATAATTATAAATTTGTAGACCATTACAGGTAACAAGAGGTGATACTTTGTCCGCATCATCACCTTCCAGTATCGCAAAAAGCTTATATCCTTTACTCACTGTCTGGTAGCAATACGACACGCTTCCCGGGTCTTTGGGAAGTTTCTGCATATACACGGTACTTGTATTTTTTGTCCATGTGTTTCCCCATGTACAGAAAGTCGGAGATGCTGTTGTTCCGCATCCGACAATGCTTCCGCTACTTGCAGAAGGGTACCCCCCGTTATTGTCATTTGCATACATCTCCAGAGCTTTTGCGATCTGCCCAAGGTCAGTTTTCCGACGGCTATCCCGTGTACGTTTCTGCGACCCCTGGAACATGGACAGTCCGGTGATTGACAGAAATCCCAGAAGAACAATGACGACCAGAAGCTCAATGAGCGTAAAACCATTCTGCCCATGTTTGTAGTTCTTTATCGTTCTGTCCATATGCCTTTCCTATCGTACAATGATCATTGTACCTCCATAATACATACTACCACTTGCACCAGATGCTCTCCGGACATCCGCTTGCCACACAACAATTCCCAGTCCTAAATCCCACCGGACATCGGTCGGGAAAGTCACTCGACGGATGTCCGTTACATTCACCATTAGTATTGCATGCGTGGAAGTCTTCTCCGGGAATTCTTTCGCACCCCGGCGCATACACACTCGTGGGAGTTGGCGTAGTATTCGGATTAAAATCTGCAGCTGTCAGTGACCCGCCCACGGCAATACCGTAATTGTACAAAGACAACGGTATATCATATCCACACCCCTCACTCCAACTGCACCCGACTCTAGTGATATCCGGATCGCCTTTGTTTTCAAGTTTTGTATACAGTTGGTATCCTTTGCAATCTGTAAGCTGAACATAATAGTATTCTTGCTTTGTTGTCGGGTCGCACAAAAATTTTTCCATATACGGCGAAAGACAGGCACTCTCGCACGTACATGCTTCCCACATCGCTTGCGTTGGGTAGCAGTTGTGGTCATTGTAATAGTCTTCAAACGCAATTTTATATTTGTTGAGATCTTCTTTGCGTTTCGCGTCATTGGCTTTGGCCACCTGCGTCTGATAGGCCATAATAATGGCTATCGCAAGAAGCGAAACAATGACGATGACGACCAAAAGCTCGCCCAGGGAAAAACCATGGAGATTTTTCGAAATATTTTTAAATAATTTTTTGTCAATATCAAATATATTCATACTATAAAGTAATACTACTTTCCAGAACTTCACGGCGTTGGTTTGGAAACCGTTTCACTCGTCAGAACATAGTTACAATTTCGTACAGTTGTATCTGTGCTGCAATTCGTACTATAGTGCGATGGATTTCCGTCAAGGAGCGGTATATCCGGATCTTTTTCATTTTCCAGCCGGGCATAGAGCAGGTACCCTTTATTGAGCCCATCTATGGGTACTGCCTCATAAAAATAAGTTTGCCCCGATACCTGATCTTTCGGAAGAGCTGCCAGATAGACTGTTTGTTCATCTCCCGCCGAAGCAACATCAATAAACGAACCTCCCCACGAACAAGGCACGAAATCAGGATTGTCTGACGTTCCGCACCAGAGGATTTTGCCATCCGGTGATGATGGCGGATACTGGCCTTTATCGCTCATATACTGTTCCAAGGCTTTCGTGACTGCTATCAGACTAGCTTTCCGGTTCATATCCCGGGATTTTTTCTGGGTGGACTGGAACATGGATATCCCAAGGGTTGAAAGGATACCGATGATGATAATGGTAATCATCACCTCTATGAGGGTGAAACCCTTCGACTCTCCGCCAGCTGGCGGATCGCTTGGTTCGACTTTGCTCACCACAGGCAGGGCAAGCCCGCGGGGACGCAGAATGGATGGTAGATGGTAGATGGTAGATGGTAGATGGGGAGAGGATTGGTTCATGGAAAAATACTCCTCACTCAAGTATGGCACGGGTTTTGGAAAATGCAAGGGAAAAATATTTAGCTTCAAAAGGCTCCTTCGACTACGCTCAGGATAAACCGACATTGCGAAGCTAAAAATAAATGTTATCTTTGTTTTAGAAAACTTACGGGATCCGGGCACAGGTCGTCGGAGCATTCGCTCTACAGAGTGCAACCCTGCAATTATTGAAGCTTTTTCTCAACGAACTCAACGATCTGACCGGCAGAGGTAAGCGCTCTTTGGATGTCCTTCTCTGTAGGTTCAAATGTGATATCAAGAGGATATTTTGCTTCAATATAAAATCCGTTCAAAAACGCCATATCATCAGCTACACGAGAAAAGTCCGGATCCTCTGTTATGCAAAGGGATATCAACTGTGGCAACGCGTGCACTTTGGGAAAATCTATGCGTTTAGCCACAAGATATGCTTTGAGCGCTAATTCTGCGGTTTGATGCGTAAAATAACACGTCGTATCTCCGAATCCTTTATTGTCGTGGTTGAGATGAGCTGTCACCAAATGACGTTTAGCTTTTCCAATCCACCGTTTGCAATCAGTTTGCATAGAGAATTTTTCCTTTGGTTTCTATGTAATGCATAAACCAGCTTCCTGCCTGTTTTGCTTGCAATACTTCCTTGGGCGTATAGACAATAAAATCAAATGGTATGCTCCAATTATTGATGGATTTCCATACGTCATATTGCCGTTTTGTGATAGTACCGGATGTATCTTTTATCATAAAAAGATCGTAATCGCTATCAGAGGTCGCGTGTCCTTCTGCATGAGAGCCGAAGAGGATAACTTTCTCAGGCTTGTAGTTTGTGATAATTTGGTCTACTACTGCTTGGACGTTTGCGGGAATCGATTGGATCATAATAATAGTATAGAGAGGAGATACGTGTTAGTCAATGAAAATGAAACGAAAGAAATGTATTGCCCAAAATCTCACGGGAGACAGGTTCATTCCCGAGGTGCCAAGCGAGGCCACACCCGGGGTGGGGAATCAATTTGATGATAGACGCTCGAAACTGGAAGGTGGAATTTGAGACTGGAAGGTGGAGGTTGGATTTTTCTAGCTTCCATCATCCAATTTCAACCTGCCTGCCGGCAGGCAGGGATCTATCTTCCAGCGTCTATTGTCTAGCATCAAAATGTCTATCGTCCAGCATCAAGCATTTTGATCTCTTTTCTCATCTCCTCGATTTGTTTTTGTTGACTCTCCACGGTATTGGAAAGCTCAATGACTTTATTGGAAAGCTCGGTCAGCTTTTTCATGACATCCACACCATCAATCACCAGTTGTTTCGCTTCAATGAGTCCTACCTGGAGTTTCGCCATAACCACTTCTGAAAAAGCCCCGATTCGGTCAACTTTTTGTTGGAGATTTTCGATCTGCGTTTGTTGTTCTTTCACCGCATTAACCAGCGGGACGACGAGCCTCTCATAACTAATCCCCATAGGAGAATCGCTGGGTGCTGTGGGAGGGGGCTTATACAGTCCGCCAAACTGAACATGCAGGGTATTCATCGCCTCTTCGACATCCTGAGCAATAAAGCCCTCGTAGCGTTTGCCAATTCTATCTTCTGATTCATTGATCAATTCATAGGATACCGGTTTTAAATTTTTGATAAAATCCAACCCTACAGCATAATCAGTAATATTTTTTTTCAGTCGTCGGTCTGAAGCATTGGTCCACGTACCCCACATATAATAACTCGTTTGACTCGGGGAAAATCTCATCTCATTACTGGCTAAAGGTAAAGAGTCATACCCAAGAGCGATAGTGTGATTTAAAGCAGGAGTAGCGGCAGCAGGACCTGCACCCCAACCTACAGCAATATTATAAAGACCGGTGGTGTTGTCAGCTAAAGCAGAATATCCTAGTCCAACATTACCATATCCGTAAGTATTGGCTAACATTGATCCATACCCAACAGCAACATTATAACTACCATTTGCGGCGACTCCATTATTGATGTATAATGCGTTAGAGCCAATAGCAATATTTCGAATTCCAGTCTCATTGGCAAATAAAGCTTGATAACCAAAAGCAATATTATGTGTACCAGTCGTATTGGCAGTTAAAGCTTGATAACCAAAAGCATTATTAGCAGCTCCAGTCGACTCAACTAATGTACTATGACCAAAAGCGTTACTATAACTTGCAGTGGTATTCCAATATAATGCATTATTACCAAAAGCATTATTATAACTTCCGGTCGTATTGTGAGATAAAGCAAAAAAACCGAAAGCATTATTATTATGTCCAGCCGTGTTGGCATTTAAAGCCTGATTACCAACAGCACTATTATTATATCCAGTCGTGTTGGTCTCTAAAGCAGAATAACCAAAAGCATTATTAGAAGCTCCAGTCGTGTTGTTAAATAATGCATCATATCCAAAAGCATTATTATTTATTCCGGTCGAATTGAGAGCTAATGCTGATGCTCCAAAAGCAGAATTATAATTTCCATTATTGACACTTAATGCGCTATAACCAAAAGCACTATTATAAGCTCCAGTCGTATTTGTGGTTAATGCCTGATACCCAACAGCGCTATTTTGATATCCACTCGTATTGGCATCTAACGTCTCATACCCAATAGCAGTATTACTATTTCCAGACGCCGGCGTACTACCACCGGCATTATGCCCAATAAATAAGTTATCAAACGATGGTGCACTGATTCGAAATATTTCATTATTGTTATTATCCACATATAAAATAACCGGAGTATTTGAAGGAGTATTTTTGAGGGTGAGAAGTGAGGTAGGTGTCGTCGTCCCGATGCCGACTTTGCCGCCAGTGAAATAAGAATCGCCCGAAGCCGTGGATCGGACAAGACTTTTCCAATAACTAGAGTTATCCCATAACACTACACCACTTGCTAAATTCCATGAATAGGTACTGTTGTCACTAGCGTACCATCTTGCACCGCCAGTAGCAGCATTATTCAAAGCAAATAAAATGTTATAGGTAGTGTCCGAAGCATGAACCCAAGCGCCATCCTTATAATAGATACCCGAAGAAATATAGGTAGTACTATTCCATGGAAATACACTAAACACAGTGCTGTATGCTCCAGATTTCATATAAGTTGTGCTGGTGGTTCCGTTTGCAACAATAGATAAAGGTAAAATCGGCTGTGTCGTCCCGATGCCGACGAGGCCGGCATTTGTTATAGTCATCCTCGTATCGCTAAGGTCAACATTTGAGTTATCGGCTGTATTATCAGTAGCAAAATGCAGACTGCCAATCGCATTTGCTCCAGTCCTTTCAAACAATATCCCTACTTTATGATATTTAGTGGAGCCTTCAAGGTCATAACCAAATTGTATACCAGTCCATTCGTTATTACTTAAAGTGCCACCAATTGAAAGAGCTGGAGAATTATCCGGCCCGCTTATTTGTAATTTGTAATTCGGACTCGTCGTCCCGATGCCGACCTTGCCGAGAACGACCAGAGATATGTCTGAGTTTGCCGGAGCTATGTAGTATTGGGGATTCGCAGAATCAAAAAATGTATACGATCCAGTGCTCACACTTTTTGTAAACGTCACCGGCGCGTCAACGGTTATCAGTCCTCCTATCGCTGCCTGGACAGGGTTCGGATGTACCATGCGGGTCCGAATTCCACGAAGAATGTTCGCACCACTATCAGACTTAAACCCAAAAGCAACAATACTGCAAATGACAATGACACAAATGGTTCGTTTCATAGATAATTAATTTTTACATTGCTTGGTCGTCCTTCGACTTTGCTCAGGACTTCCAAACTAATTCTTACACTGTTTTGTCGTATCCGCGCATTGATCCAAGCAAAGCGAATCAGCATATGTTACCGTGCATTTTTCTTTTCGTACTTCGTCGCTGTAATCTTTACAGGTGCCAATCGGACTGCAGGCGTATTGTCCCGGTCCGGTCGGACGGGGTGTGGGAGTTGGGGTGGGGAGAGGGGTGGCGGATGGTCCTATTGGTCGAATGGCGGTCGGTTCTTCTCCGGCGGGTGCCGAACCATTTTTATTAGCCACGGTTTGGGCTCCCTGTTGGGAGTTTCCGCCTAAACGCCACATGCCGATATTAAGTGCAATATAGGCAATACCGATGAAAATGCCGGCTCCGGCAAAAACGATCTTTTTTTGCGTGGTAAGCCTCTGAAAAAATGATAAAGGAGCGGCAGGATTTTCTTCCATAGTCTCTATTAGTTAGTTAAGCACGAAAAAAATTGTCTGTCAAGGGGAGTTGGTTTGTGCTTGAAATAACCTAGCACCCGCTTTCACACTGGAAGGAGGCAATCGGATCGGTGATTTTTTGACACTGTTCAGCACACTCTTTGCATTGGGTAAATTTGGTTGAGACTGCTTGCTGACAGACGCCGTTTTTCACTTCACAGGATGCAAACTCCCTGCATTTATCCCCCATCTGGTATTCCATCGTACACATGATATTGGGAGGTACCGGACCGCAGGTAATATCGAGTCCATGACACCCCTGTACGCCGCACGCCTTCCCCATATTGGTAATCGTATTGCTTCCTTGGATCGGTTCGATTCGATCTGACGCCGGAGGAGAACTCCCGTCAGACACCGGAGCAGAACCGGGGGTATCGCCCGGTGCAGTATCCATACATACTTCCGATTGCACTTCTCCTGCAATCATACTTTTATAACAAGGCGGGCGCTCTGTAAAACCATAGCAATTCCCTTTTCCATTGTCATCTGCAATGCAAAGTCCGCTTTCACACAATCCATTATCCGTGCAAGTTGTTCCACTATCACTGGTTGGCAAGCTGCATTTCTGAGATACCTCTGGGCTATCCACAGATACCCACTTCCCGCCTGATTGCGTGCAACTCGCTTCATCTGAAGGAGTTGGTTGGATCGTACCATTTTTCACTTCTGAATTTCTCCGTGATCCATAAATATATCCTCCGATACTCAAAGTGATAATAATGAATAATATCCCGCCGATCATCAATTTCAACTTTGTATTGTTTGCCCGCCCGAATCCGCCAGCTGGCGGAGTAGGAGGGGTCGGTTGCTCAATGACGGAAGAACTTCCGCTCTGCGGCACTGGTGCATCTGAGGTATCTTTGCTTTCGTTTGAGATTTGCGGTGTTTCCATAGCTTCTTATTTTACGGTATCACATGTGCTATTCTTAAATCAAGACCTATTGGAAAGAAGAGCAAGACTAGCAAGTCCGGCAAATCAGGCAAGACAAGAAAGAGAGTTTAGAGGCTTATCGGTAAATATTCCGGCGATGGCCGATACGAAGGATAATGATTTTGTCATCGGAAACATCAAATATAACACGGTAATCCCCGATACGGAATCGATATGTGCCAATGTCCAAATTTTTCAACCGTTTTGCATATGCCAATGTATTTTTTGTGAAGCAAAGTATGAAATTTTATCAAATATGAAACGCTGTGTAGATTTTGGAAGTTTTTTTAGATCTTTCAACGCGTGAGGACGAAAAACGACGGCATTCATATTGTGGAAGGAATCACCTAATTTGTCATTGCGAGGAATCCCGAGCAACGTCGAGGGGAGACGCGGCAATCTCTATAATAAAGATAGCTTCGCCATATGAATGGCTCGCAATGACAAGATGAATTGAATAAACGCGCGTAAGTCCTGATCATAAGCCAAGGATAGTTTTCACTTCTGCCATGCTGTAACTCTTTTTCTCTTTACGTGCTTTTTTCACCGATGCCAGAAATTTCAAAGAATTCATCGCTTCTATATCTTCAACAAAATCCTCCCACATTTGGTTTGGGATAAGCACTCCCAATGGCTCATCATTTTTCATCACCCGATAATACGACTGCGTCTTGGCAGCACGTTGCAATAGTTTCGTCAATCCTGCTTGTGCCCGTTGGATATTGGTAAATTGTTCGTTGGCTAATAAGGAATTCATATTACAGAATCATATAATGATTCTGTAATCTTGTCAAGGGGAAGAAGGAATATAATCCGATAAATACTACAAATCCGATAAATCCGATAAATGAATTATTAAATTGTTTAATTATTGATTCATTTATTCATTCATTTGTAGTATTGGTAGTATTTATGGCATTTGTCGGATTTGTCGGATTACGAATTTTGTAGTATTCTATGAGAACGATGAATATCTATCAAAAGTTCGGAAAAATAGGAAATTTTTTTTTACTGTTGTGCCTTATTGCGCTTCCTCTCTTTTTCCTGCCAATAACCCGGGATTTTTTTGATACCAACAAATGGTTTCTTTTCAATATGATAGCCATCATGGTACTTTTCGGATGGACCATACGGCTTTTGTGTACCGGCAACACGGGTATTTCCTGGTCAGGCACGATATTGGGGTTGGGCCTTGTGACCGCCGCAAGTTTTTTTTCTCTCACCTTCTCGTCATTTAATAAAATGGATGCAATCCTTTCTCCACTGGGTCCCATCACGTGGATCTCGGCAACGGTCATCCTTTTTTTTGGCTCCACACTCCTTTCGACCCGGGATAAAATAATTCTTCGCCTTAGTCTTGCTTGCATTGCCGGCCTTGCCGGTCTTTTCGCTCTCTACCAGCACATGGGCATGGGGAAAATGTTTTTCCCGACGGATTCGCCGTTTAGCGACCCATTTTTCACCCCGCTTGGAAGTACGGCTAGCCTAATGACCTTTCTTTTATTGTGCCTTCCTATAAGTGTGGCAATCGCCATCCATGGATTGAAGGAAAAAAAAGACGCAGTTGCGGCAGTATCCTTTGTCACCGCTGCCATCATTGTCGTCGCGATAGGGATCACACTGGTAAAATATGCTCCAGTTGCTTTTTCGCAAATCCTTCCCTTGAACGTCGGCTTTCTTCTTACCCGTTTATCAGGCAATAGTATCCCCCATATCCTTTTCGGCGTTGGGCCGGAAAAATTTTTCGAAGTGTTTACCGTATTCCGACCGCAGTCATTGAACATGAGTCCCCTATGGAACATGGGGTTTTCGGCAAACGCATCGCTTTTTTTACATATAGCTACAACGATGGGAATTTGTGGAATCGTCAGTTTTATCGTATTTCTTGTGCAACTCTGGAAAGAGTGGAGCATGCATCTGGTGACAAAAATCCAGGCAATCCTTTGTATTCTCCTTTCGCTATTTGCTCCACCGACTCTCATACTCATACTTCTTTTTGTACTTCTCCTTCTTTCCTCTGACACGCAAAAGATGATCACAGGAGAAATCAAAGGGGTGAGCCGTTACTGTATCGCGTCTCTTTTGCTCTTTATCACTCTTTTTTCTTTGTACGGGCTTCTCAGATGGCACCAAGGAGAACGGCTGATCTATGCATCTTTCAAAGCAGCTGATTCCGGCAACGGCTCGCAAACGTTTCTATGGGAGGAGAAAGCGATCAAAACAAATCCGATGAATCCGACATTCCACATGGCGCTTTCCCAAACTGCTCTTTCACTTTCCGAAAGCCTGATAATGAGTGCGCCAACCCAAGATGACGCTGCGCCAAAACTTTCGGATGAGGAAAAAACATTGCTTGCAAATCTCATTTCCCGGAGCATCCAGGAAGCAAAGCTCGCTGTTACCCTCTCCCCCCTCAACGTCCACGCGTGGCTTAATCTTGCCCGCATCTACCAAGGGTTGATCGGTATTGCCGGACAGTCTGATACCTGGGCAATTGCCGCGTACCAAAAGGCAATGACCACAGACCCGACCAATCCCGTCCTTCACCTTGACCTGGGAGGATTGTATATGAGCCTCAACAAATACGAAGAGGGAGGTGGGGAATTTATAAAAGCAATAACGCTCAAACCCAACTATATCAACGGATTTTATAACCTCGCCAATGCGTTTCGAAAAATGGGTGACTATGACAATGCGGTGAAGGCACTTGAGCAAACGAAGATGCTGGTTGCCAAAGGCTCAACGGATGAAGGGAACATCGAACAGGAAATCATCTCAATACTTGAGGAGAAAAAAGTAAAAGGAACGTCAAATCAACCCACCTCACTGTATGTCCCACAGTTAGAAATGCCAAAGTAATAGTATCTTGTGCTCATCTCGCGTTTTTCATCACGTGCTCATCAAGTTTCCCCCACAACGCTCCTCCTGCGATAAAACAGTAAAGGACAAGCCCCATGAAGAATGACTTAACCGCAAACACGACCCCCTTCTCCTGGTAAACAAACGCAAGGAACTTGCGAACGAGGAATAGATGAATGACAAGAAGAATGAATAAGGAATAAAGAATAATGGAAAACAATTGAAAATTAAAAATTGAGATTTGATTGAAAATTGCCTGCCCGCCGAAGCCTTGGCGAAGGAGGGAAAATTGTCCGCCAACTGGCGGATTGAAAATTTGAGAAGTGCCCCACAAGACTATAGTTGTGATGGTTAATCCCACCACCCCAATACCGGATAAAGCAGTCGCTGCCTCCTGCAGTGTCGTTGCCACCGGATCGAATTTTTTCCTTGATTGATACAATTTTGTCCAGTAATAACTGCGCCAGAAATATTTTTTCGCAATCGGCAAAAAGTCTTCAAATTCGTGGTGCACGCGGACATTGGGAGCAAAAATGATCGCATACCTCCGCGCTACCCGGTAGGTAAACTCGATATCCTCAACCAGAGGTGAAACATATCTTTCATCAAATCCTTTCAATCTCTGAAACACTTCCCGCTTAATTGATGCACAGCGAGTTGAAAAGAGATAGTAGTATCCGCTTTTATCCCGTTCGTTGATCCAGTAGCTCCAATCCCTGAGTGCCTTAAAATTCGGGAAAAACTTCTTCGTCCTCTGGTGTTTTACCCACACGCCCGTGACTGCGACAATGTCAGGATCATCTTCATAGATTTGCCATAAATTATGCAAAGCATCCGGAAAAAGCACGACATCGCTATCGAAAAACACCAGAAATTTCCCCTTTGCAACCCCCGCTCCCCTGTTTCTTGCCGCCCCCGGACCCTTATTTGTTGATAAACGAATAATACGTACATTTAGCTTCGCCAAGTCAGACTTGGCGAAGCTAGTTTTTTGTAATACCTCCAAAGAGGCATCGTCAACGACGATCACCTCAAGCAGGGGCACTTTTTTGGAGACAGCAATGGAATCAAGAAGAGATCCTATTGTGTCTTTCGAGTTATGATATGGGATGATGATGGAAAAAAAAGGTTTCATTGAGCCGTATCATACCATGACGCTTTGAAATGTATATATGTTAATTAAAATTAATCAAAAACGTTAGAAACGGGTCCTGCCGCACGTTTTCCCCCGTCCGACGTCCTCTCCGCCAGCTGGCGGATGCGGGTGCTCGATGAGGGTCCCCCGACGTGCGGCACCCGTTTTTGCGTTTTTCGTTTGTGACTTCAGCACACAACAATAGCCAAATCATGCGCGCGATGAGCCCCTCGGCAAGCTCGGGATAAATGGAAAAAACTAGGAATGCGGGGAGCGAACAAAATTTTGCGCGACTTCACTTCCTCTTTAGGATAGCGCGCATGGAAAAAATTTGCTTGGAACTGAAGGCGCGTCTAAATTTTCGTTTGCGACCTCAGCATTCCAAGAGAAGGAGAAATTTTTTTCTACGAATGAAAGCACGCTCAGGGGAAAGCCCGCGACATGACCCGTTAGGTAAAAGCCCAAACATCAATGATTTGTTTTTTCAACAACTTTGGCAGGTACACCGACCGCAAGTTTTTTATCAGGAACATTTTTTGTGACAACGGCTCCTGCACCAACAACACTTTCTCTCCCTACGGTCACTCCCTGTAAAATAATAGCTCCGGTTCCCACAAAACACCCGCGTTTAAACAAAATGTGAGACTCCCTCGTCGGATACCGCTTTTGGAGAGGATGATCTGTATATCCGACATTCATATGGGTCACTGTGGTAACCCTGTTTGATAAGGTCACATAGTCTTCCAAAACGGTTCTCCCGCGAAGATCAACCATCACTTCATCGCCTATGAAACACTTGTTGCCGATTTTTAGTTTTGAAAATCCATAATGGTACGCGTTATAAAAAGAACAGTTCAAGAGAACAGAATCCTTGCCGATAGAAGCGCCTAACCATCGAAGGAGGATAACCCGAATTGGCGGCAAAGACCAATGAAGCACTGTTTGGATACAGCCAAACCAGACAAATCGAAATGCTTTACCCCATCTGATTTCTTTATTCATAAGTTAAATAATATATACCATATATTATCGTATCAATATATAAAGTTCAAATAATTACAATCACCTTACAAATTCACTTTAGTTTTTCAAGAATCGATGTTGCAGTTTCCGTAACATACCGCACTTCTTTTTCCGTCAGCCCCGGATATATAGGCAGGCGGACGAGGGTTTTCGCCACAGATTCCGTCACCGGCAGATGCTCAAAGGAACGTCGGCAAATCTTCCTGCCCATGGGGGAACTGTGGAGCGGCACATAGTGAGTCGAAGCTCCGATCCCTTTTTTATGCATTTCATCAAGAAATATGTTTGCATAAACCTCTTTTTTAAATCGGATACCGTAAATATGCCAATTTGGCTGTGTATGGACGGGAACGACCGGCAAGGTAACGATATCCCTATATTTCCCAAAAGCATGGGTATAGGTCTGGGCAATCTGCATCCTTTTTGCGTTGATAATGGGTATTTTTTTTACCTGCGCTACTAGCATGGAAGCTAATATGTCCGACAAAAAAAAGCTCGTTCCTTTGCCCACCCACGTATACTTGTCAACCATGCCCCGTAGATAATCACGGCGGTTGGTACCGTTTGCCCGATAGACTTCCATCATGTCAGAAAGATTTTTATTGCGGGTCACGACTGCACCCCCCTCTCCGCAGCAGATATTTTTCGTGCCGTGGAACGAAAACGCGCCTGCATCTCCGAACGTCCCAAGCGCTTTCCTTTTGTAAAAAGATCCGATTGCGTGCGCCGCATCCTCAACAATAAACAGATGGTGTTTTTTGGCAAGAGACAGAAGTTCTTCCATCAGGCACGGTATACCGGCATAATGAACGAGAATGATACCCTTTGTATGTGGTGTGATATGGCGTTTTACATCCTTTGGATCGATCGTATACCGCTCTTCTTCAATGTCCGCAAACACCGGAGTCGCGCCTGTCAAAACAACGGCATTGGCTGTCGAGGACATGGTAAACGAAGGAACGATCACCTCATCGCCTTTTCCGATCCCAAGGCACGCAATGATCATCTCCAACCCGTGTGTACAGGACGTCACGGGCAAGACAAAGGAAACTCCCAATATCTTCTGCAGTTTCTCAATAAGCAGTTTTGTGTTCGGTCCGTCCCCTGTCCCAAGACCCGTTCTGATGCTCTTTGTGACTGCTTTGATCTCCTCTACCCCCCAATATGGTTTGTTAAATGGGATATTCATAAATTCATAAAGGCCACCCCTTAAAGGCCACCCCTTAAAGGGGTATCCCTCTTCCGTATCCTCCGGTAAAACGTCCACACATTTTTCAAATATTCAAGCGTATCCGGAATAATCCGGACGGACGAATGTTTGTCATCCCGTCGTAAAAACAGGACCGGCATCTCCACGACCCGTAATCCTTTCTTTTGGGAAAGCACAATACTTTCCGTATCCCAAAACCACCCCGTATTTTGTATGGAGGATAAAACCGGCAAAAATTTCTTTTTATCAAAAAATTTATATCCGCTTTCCGTATCTATCCCATCTGTTCCTAACAATATATCGGCGATACAACGATAGCCAATGCTCAATACTTCGCGGACAAAAGAAGTGAGGCTAGAGCGATACATTCGTTTCCCCACAACGACATCTGCTTTATCCTTTTGTATCAAACCAACCATGGAAGAAATGTAAACCGGCGATACCTCACAGTCAATATCGATGTAGCCCACCATCGCACCTTTTGCTTTCCGAATGCCTGTGGAAACCGCAGCACCTCTTCCCATATTCGCTGCATTGAAAAAGAATCTGCAAAAGATATAGCGTCTGCAAACAGCCCTGATCATCTCCCGGGTCTTATCTGTACTTCCATCATCCACAAAGAGAATTTCAAATGAAAACCTGGAAGTCTGAAGCGTTTGGATGATGAGACTGACACTATTTTTGAACACTTGTTCTTCATTATAACAAGGGAGTACTAAAGTAAGATCCGGTCGTTTTTTCATACATCATCATTGCCAGGTTTGGCTTAAGTATACTCCAATTCAATCTTTTGTAGCTACCATAATAAGCGACGATCCGAACGGAAACGAAATGGTAAAAAAGAGTTTCTCTTCCATTTGTAAAACCCATTGACACCATGTATTGATAAGACGTGGTGAAATCATGAAATAGGATTCGATATGGCTTTTTCTTTTACCAAAAACAAATTGCATACGCCATAGTACATAGAATCCGAGTAATAATACATTCCAGTAATTGGAAAAACAAACGGAAAATCCTGCTTTTCCCAATTTTTCAACCAGGTCTGATTTTTCATAACGCCTCTTATGTCCTGACATGATGTCAATACCGTTCCACAGCCACTGGTGTGCAGGAACGCTGATAAAGAGAAAGCCGCCGGGCTGGAGAAGTGAACGACACTTGACGAGAAATTTCTGATCGTCATTTTGATGCTCCAGAATGTCAAATATCCCGATACTATCGTATTGTTTCTTTTGCTTGAAGGATAAAAATGAAGAACGTATAAGATGGGCGTGTGATTTTCCTTTTGCATAGGAAAGTGCCTGACTGTTGATATCCATACCCGTCACGGATAATCCCAAAGACTCAAAAACCGGAAGAAGTATCCCTGTTCCGCATCCTATTTCCAGAAACGTTTTTCCTTTACCATGGGGAATATATCTTTGTATGAGGTGGTACAAAAGGCTGCTCCTTGCCCTGTACCAAAAATGCTCTTTCTCCATTGTCTGAATCAAAGGATAGAACCTGGCGTGATACGTCTTGGACATATATACTTTGTCATTGTCATTCCTGCGAAAGCAGGAATCTTACAAAACGATATTAGATTCCGGCTCGTCGCCTTACGGCTCCGTCCGGAATGACAGAGAACTAATGTCACTTTCTCACCCACAATTCAGTATCTGTCGGGTCATTGGTAAAATTTTTTTCAATAGAGAGCTTGGTACCCTGATCTATAAACTGAAGATGGAATGGAGTCAATATGAGATACTCAACACGCGTGTCAGATATAGTAGTAAGAGGTAATGGATACTTTTTTTGAATAAAAAGGGGTATTTCCGGAAGGAAATACCCATACGGGATAGGTTGGCTAAGGGGCCTAAACAGGAGCGACGGGTATACAAGACTATCAGAGGAGATACGTTCCCACCGCTTACCCATCAGTACATTCTGCGATTCCTGAGAGATATTGTGAGGCCTTTGCATGTTTGCCCTGATACTTTCAAAGGAGACGCAAAGGAAAACAATCAACAAAAGGGTATACATAATGGATTTTCCGATTGGATGTTTGATACACCCAACTATAGCAGTGATAAAAATCGCCGCAAAAAAAGCAAGTATCCAATTCACAGTGAGATAGTATTGGATAAACAAACATTTGATTGTATAAAGAAACGCATATTGGAGAATAAGCATGCAAATAAATGTGATTATCCAAAAACTCTTTTGAACTTGTTTCCGGAATGCCATGAGGCTATAAAGAATTCCAGCCAACGCAAAGATAGGAAGAAGGACAGCAATATACCAGGTAACTGGTTTTCCTGCTAATCCATAGACAAATGTATTGTTCGGCTGATAAAAAAATCCAAGCCGTGTAGGAAACCAGATACCATCACTCATCGCTTTCGGGTACACAATGAGTTGTTCTATCATTAATCGGAATGATCCTTGTACGATCCATAAAAAGCAAAAGAGAATACCGGCCACAACACCACCGACCACATATGTGAAATACTTTCTCCATGTCTGTTTTCTCAAAAAATAAACAAACAGCGCAAGCGACAAAACACCAACCATCACGATACTTTTGAACGATATAACGACCGCAAGCCCCATCAAGCACCCGGATACAAACCACAAAGCAGAGTGGTGCCCCATGAAAATCCCACGGTGAGAGATTGCATATACAAGCGTCAATACGCCGGCAAAAAATACAAGCATGAGGAGGTTATCCGGCCTCACCTGCATACCGGCAAACACAGTAAACGGATCCAGAAGCATAAGGAGCACAAAGATGAGTCCCGTCAGTTTTGTAAACAGTTTTGACATAAACGCATAGCCAATCAATAATTGAAGCGCAAAAAGACCAATCATAAGGAATCTTGATGCTTGAATTGTTTCAGGGGTAAACCCGTAGATAGTAAAAAACGGCAGCAACAGATAATGAAACAAGGGCGAATAAATGGTAAAAAAATCCTTAAACGGCCGGTAGCCATGAGCTATGAGATAGACCGTATTGACATGCACCAGTTCATCACCGTAATACGTATAGTGATATCCGGAGTAAAACACGGAAAAAGCAAGGGGAACAATAAGAAGAATGGTAATAACAAAAAGTGGTTGTACAAATAACCGACGCATCATCCCTCTATTATACAAAATCTCCACACAGACAAAAAGTTTCTGTTCAAACCACAGCACTTTGCTATTACGCTATTTTTGCTAATTAACTAAACTCTAAGCTTCCAACCCTCTAAACTTCTAAGTCCTCCTTAAAGGAAGGATAAAAAGAATCGAGTCGCCTGCTTTTGTGTGTTCCTGAAAACCAACCGAAGAATAAAATTTCCGTGCCGCTTCATTTGTCTTAAACGTATCAACATAAACTATTGGTATATTTTTTTCTTGTGCTTTTTTTATGACAGCAGTAACAAGTGATTTTCCGATACCGAGACGCCGTATGGTAGATGCTACACATAATGCTTGAATGGATATGTATGGTATTTGATAGATACCAGAAACAGCACGTTGAAATTGCCAGTGTTCTATAAGTTGCCAAAGATGAATCCTTCCAAAAACGATACCCAAAGTCAAATGCCAAACTATCTTTGGATCGGAAAGCACATGCCGTAGATTTCCAAATCTCTCCATGTCATAGGTAACAAGAATACCACCTACGATAAGCTTCGAATCCGCTTTGTGAAATTCCGCAACCATCCCAAAACCTAGGTTAGAATCATCACAGACTGACCGATAGGTTTTGACAAGGTACGGCAAACCGATCGCTGATCCGGGGCTTTGAATCGTTTTTCTATGAATATCCACCACTTCTTTAATATCTCTTTCCTCAAGCAATCGAATTTTTATCGTACCTTTTTTCATACTTTTTATATATACCCCACTCCCTTCTCAATAATAATACGGCATACCGCCCATATATATCTTATTCCATGACCAAAAAGGACAGCAAGGTTTGCACCTGTCTTTGACGTACCATACCGTCTGGGGGCGCACTGATACGGTATTTCTATCGCTTTGTACCCTTTGAAAAAGAATCTCGCCATAAAATCAATAAAATACTCGCCGTAATGACCCCGGAGAGGTATCTGTAAAAGCACGTCACGCCTGACAGCGATAAACCCGCTCGTATAATCATGAAAATCAAAACGGAAAAGATACGTAAGACTTTTGTTGAGGATAGTCGATAAACCGACTGCAACGCCTGAATCGCCTTTGCTTTTGTTCACAACTTTTTGTTTACCAAAAAGAGCAAATCTTGAACCAACTGCCGCATCATATCCATGATTCACGTGGAGAACCAAAGACGGAAGGAGTGATGGCGGGTGAGAAAAATCGCAGTCCATCCAAAGAACTACGTCGCCTTTTGAATTCTTTATTCCGTCGCGAATGCTATTTACAAGCCCTCTATTCTGAGATCTGGTCAGTACACGAACCGTTCTCCATCGATACGTGCCAATTGCCCAACGGACACGATCCGATGTAGCGTCAGGAGAATTATCATCAACAACGAGGATATCTGTTTTGAAGTCTCTCAGCGCGGATATAATCTCCCTAATCAATGGTACGATATTTTCCGCCTCGTTGTACGTCGGAAGGATTACTGATACTGACGTCGTACTTTTTTTCATTATGTAAAATAAAAAATTAGCGCAAAATCCTTCGAATTGTTTGTATCACTTGTTTTTGCTGTTCATCTGTCATTGCAAGACCGGAAGGAATATAGAAGCCTCTTATGGATAAATCATCAGTAATAGGATATGTTTCACCGGCAAAGAGCTTCATTGACGTAAAAACCGGCTGCCTATGAATCGGAACAAAAAAATCACGCGTATCAACACCTTCTTCCCTGAGACGAGTACGAAATTCATCACGGGTCATCGGTGCGTTCTTTGCCATAAGAAGTGCGTACATCCAGAAGACGCTTCTTGCGTAGGGTTTTTCCTGAGGCAAGACAAGAGATTTCAGACTTTGTAATCCTTCATTGTAAATCTTAGCTATGTACCGTTTTTTTTCAATCGCCCACTCAATTTCCTCAAGTCCTGCTAAACCCAACGCTGCCTGCATGTTCGTCATGCGATAGTTATATCCGACAATCTCATGGGTAAAGCGTTTCCCCGGTACATGCGCCAAATCCTTTAAGAGCCGTACTTTTTGGGCAATTGCATCGGAGTTGGTAACCACCATCCCGCCCTCCCCGGTTGTGACAATTTTATTGCCGTAAAAGGAAAAACATCCGACATCACCCAATCCTCCAACCTTTTTCCCTTTATACAAAGCTCCATGTGCCTGTGCTGCATCTTCGACAACAAAGAGGTTGTGTTTCTGTGCGATAGTAAGAATCGGATCCATGTCCGCAGGGTGTCCATACAGATGTACTACCATAATCGCTTTTGTTTTTTTTGTAATGTTTCGTTCTACTTCCATGGGATCAATGCACCCCGTTATCGGATCAACATCACACGCAACCGGTGTTGCGCCGGTATAATGGACAGCGAGAGGACAGGAAATAATCGTCAGATCAGGAAGAATAACTTCATCACCCGCTCCAATGCCAAGGCTAGCAAGTGCGACATGGAGTGCTGCAGTGCCATTTGTTACCGTTATGGCGTGTGTTACATCGAAATAAGCTGCATAAGCGGATTCGAATTTCTCGATATACTGTCCGGCTGATGAAATCCACCCTGTCCGGATACAGTCAACAACGTATTTCTCAGCATGTTTGGGTATGTGCGGTTCATTGACAGGTATCATAGTGTATGAATATATATCTTTGCGTGTGATGGTCCGCTATATGGTCCTTGCTTTATTTCAAATACCGATGTGTCGGTAAGAAAATCTACGCTGTGCCCGCCATTCATAAGAAGAATACTGTCTCCGTCTGATAATGTTATCTTTCCGCATGGTTTTCCATCTGTTGTGTATATCGTAACCCGGATTTTTCCGGAAACGACACATAACAACTCTTGGATAACATTGATAGTTATCGGGTTTTCTATTCTATGGATATGTGGGGGCAGCTGTGTACCTTTTGTACGATTATGAATCCCGACTTGAAACGGATTTTCTTCTGATGTATAAAAATGAACTCCAGGTGGTACGTACATCCGTGAACGAAACACTATAGCCATTGTCATACTGCCATGTTTTATGATTTTAGGGGTATCCATGTGTTTTCGATTATACAATATACCCTTCGCAATTGGGAATTGCTACGGGCATAACTCCTTCTAGACTGATCCGCCAACTGGCGGAGGAATTTCGACAATGGTGAAACGGCGTTTCAATGCCCTGATGCTCATTTGAAATTCAACCGCAAATCCTTCTGCATCAAGCTGGAGTGACTGAAATCAGGTTCGGACCTCCCTTTTTTCTTCTGATGGACAACGGGATGTTGTGCTTTTGAAAATACTCAACCATCCCGTCAGTTCTTTCATTTCTCTGCACTCTAGCATATTTTGACAAAAAAATGTATACCATGTATGCATCCGTATGTTTACAAAACGAAAAAACAGTGCTGTGCTTCCTCTCCTCATCATTGTTTGTCTCTCTCTTGCCGTGCGAATACTCTATTTTCAGGTGAAACCAACGCTTTCTGTCTATCCTGATTCATACGGATATTACGATCTGGGCACTCAAATGGTTGCCTCACCGAGTCTTTCAACAATTATCACTCCTTATAAAACGCCGCTCTACCCCTTCTTGGTAGGAGCAACAGCATTTCTTGTCGGGAAACTCGGCACGCCGATTGGGGCGCCCGGCTTTGCCATTGTCGGATCCAGTATTCTTGTGGTCCAAACGTTCATTGGTATAGCAACGCTTCTTCTTATTTATCTGGGATTGTCACAGATTGACAAAAACAAATGGCGAGCGCTTTTCATCACGCTGTTTTTTACCATTGATCCAATGCTCCTTGCGTTTGAACGGACGATGCTGACGGAAACCGTAGCCATTTTCTTTGCTGTTTTGACAATGTACGCAATGGTCATGCTCCTTATAAAACCAACGTACCGAGGGTTTCTCTTGCTTGGTATCGCAAGTATCCTTGGTTTTCTTACGCGGCCTGCATTCCTTGCCATTCCGCTTGCGGGAGTACCGTTTCTCCTATGGTTTTTCTTCAGGAAAAAAAACCGCGTCGCAATGGGGTTGGTAGCGCTGACAACACTCTCGTACCTTCTGGTTCCCCTCATCTATAGTAGGATCAATGAATTCTACGACGGGTACAAAGGGATTCAGTACGTGAGTGATATTGCCATGCTAGGGAGAATTCTGGAATTCAAAATTCCCCCGGAAGCAGGGGGAGAGATTGTGTATCTGTACGACAGAGTGAAACGACAACAAAACTCCGGCATCCAAAGGACGGCATTTGAATTCATCGAATCGTTTGACCCGGCGTTTTACGGGGACAAGGAAAAACGGAACCTGCTCCATACGTTTGTCCTAAGGGTTGTTGCGGCAAATAAGGGCGTTTACATCACAAACGCCCTTCGCTATATTCCTCTCATGTTTTTTGACATCAGCCTTGAAACAACTGTGCCCTCCGGTTCAGTTCTGCCGGCAACGCTGTTTTTTCGGTTACTCTGGAATGTCTATCATCTGGTCCAATACCCGACTATCCTGATGATCGGGTGTTTCCCGTTTCTTCTTTTTTGGTTTTTTAAAAGGACAACGATATCAACAACCATGATTGCCGTTTGTTCCACAGTCGTTGTGACGCAGGTTCTCGTCACGGTAGGGCTCATCTATTATGAAGATTACGGCCGGCTTGCCATGATATTTCGTCCGCACCTTTACATCCCATTTATGTATATTGCCCAAAGAGTGTGTGAAAAAGGCCTTCCTTTTTTTATAAAAATTAAGAAGGTAAAAAAAGCCGCCCTACAACTTCCGGAGCTGGAAAAATAACTCCCAAACGCTTCGTCGGATTCATGTTTTTCTTGCTATCACAACCATATTGTCCCCCATCGACAGATACAGGGGAATTCGGGACAACCCAAGATATTCAACGATAGGCAAAAGAAATTTTGCAAGTGCGCTTTCGGAACTTGTGGACGCAAGATGGAGAACGTAGGAAAGCGACACCCACTTCCCTATCCGAAAAAATGACAGGGGTGCAAATCCCGCGCGGCGAAGGGTTTCTGTGATGGTTTTTTTGTTGAAAAAGAAAAGGTGCTGGGGCGGGATGTAAAACGTCCACCGGCGTTGTAACAATCGAGCAGCCAAACTTCCTGTGTCTCCGGTTGCGATAACGATAATCCCGTCGTTTTTTAAAAACGAGCGCAGTTTTTTTATATCGGAAATTGGATCTGAAAGGTGTTCAAACACGTCAAGAATCGAAATAACGTCAAATGATTGTTTTTTGTATGACACTTCTGACACCAAATGTTGCCCAATCCGATTGTGTACTTCTTTCGGTACGTGTGATACTGCGTGAGAAGACGGATCAAATCCGTATGCATCAAATCCGTTTTTCAACGCCAGTTCCACAAAGTATCCGTACGCACAGCCCACATCCAAAAGTTTTCCTTTTGGTTTTATCTTTTTAATACGGGCAAGCACAGCCTCCATATTTTTGATGATATATGATTTATCTCCCCGGTAATTTTGATACGCTCCTGCCCCATCCTCTCCGGTAAAATATCCGGCGTTGTAGAATTTTTTGATAAACTGATCGTATGGTTTGCCTAAATTCGTTTGCACCAACATACATGCGGGGCACCGATAGAGGTCATACCCATTTTTCCGGATAAAAAATTGAGAAAGAGTTTTACACAAATAACACCGCATAAGAATTGAATAATTGTAACATAAATAATGCGTGATACAATCTAAGAAAAGAACCAGAAACACGTTGAGGAAAAACCTTTGAAAAAATACAACGGGTGACGCGGGCGAAGTGTTCCAACGCGCAATAAAATCCGGAGTAATTCTATGGAACTGATCATCATTATCATTTTTATACTCCTCTTCTCCACCCTTAACATGCTTCCGGTCTTTCTCAGTGCTCTCACAGTCCCACAAGGCTCAGTATTTATAGGTATCCCCCACTGGTATGAAGATTACTTTTTCTATCTCTCTCTTATCAAACAAGGAATGATGGGTCAGTGGCAAGCACTTAATTGGTATACCACAGAATCTATCCCTCCCTATCCTGGTTACTGGTGTTACTTCCTGCTCGGACACATCGGGGGCATAACACACCTCGATCCATGGATCATCTACAACGTCACGCTTTTTCTCTCTTCAATCGTATATCTTTCCATCATCTATGGTCTCATACGACACATGTTTCCCAAACAGCCAATACTACGCGTCATCGGGTTTATCTTTACGGTTTCAGCAACTGCCTTTTTCCGCATTTCCTATACTCCTCAAACAATGGTTATTACTCCGTATTCGTTTTATTTTACTCCTACTTTTGCGCTCAATAGACTTGGTGGTACCATCCATTCACTTTGGACGAATATCCTCGCAGCAATATATATCTTTATCTCCTACCCACTACTTGACGAACTTCTCAAAAAATCGCTTCATGAGCTTTCAAAGAAACGCATCCTTTTGATTATGGGTATTCATATCTTACTGTTTTCTCTCAATCCAGCAGCTGCAGCAATTGTATTAGCCTCATTTGGTATCACAGGATTATTGTTAATAACCAATAAAAACCGCTGGTCAAACCTCTATAGCCTCGCTGGTATCGTCATACTCTTTTCCGTCATATCGATTCCTTTTCTTTTCCAATACACAGACGCTTCCAAACATCCGTTTTATCAATACATCCTGTTATCCTTTAGTAAGACATTTCCGCGTGTGACACTCGGTACGTTTTTTCTTGCTACAGGAGCCATTTCAATCTTTGCTATCTTTGGATTTTTACCATGGATCAGAGGAAAAACATCTCTTTCAGTGTTTGGTGGTGTGTTTGTCCTTTTACCCATACTTCTCTACCTTTCTCCTGTCCCTGGATTATGCAATCTTCCCTATGAACGGATACTACAGTCAACTAGCTATATATTTCTAGGACCTATTGCAGCGCTGGGGATCATAACAATCGCTGCCTATGCACATCATGTGACGCATATTAAAAAAATAATCCTTATTGCGGGACTTTTGGTATTGTTTCTGCTTTTTCAAGGAGTGGTAGTAATAAAAGAAGTCGAAAGCCGACTTCAGGGACTTCGGGACGTGCATTACCTCAATACTATTAACAAAGAACTTTATGATGGGCTGAAATATCTTGAAAAAGAACCACCTGGAATTCTATTTGGACCATATATTCCAAGCCTCATAGCTCCGGCAATCAGCGGTAAACCTGTTTATGCCGCACATCGTTTATTAACCATGGAGTATGAGAAAAAAATGAAGGATGTCGATGATTTTTTCAATTTGCGATGGAACGAAAAAGAGGCAAAGACATTTTTTATGAAAAACCATATCCGATATGTTATCCTTCCGAATGGCAAGGAATCACAAAACAATGTACAAACCATCTACCCTTTCCTTACTCCTATCTGGTCAGAAGAAACACTGGGAATTTATGAGGTCAAATAGGTTAAAATCTCATTTGTCAACCGAAATCGCGCGATTTTTCAGGTTTCTGCCGATAACCAGAAAATCGCCCCAAGGGTTAAATGGAACGGATATCTGTATGCCGGCTGTCCAACCCTGGAACCGGCAAAACAGAGGTGAAAACGCCGGCAAGTAGTCGCAAAGCCTTCGGAATGCGTAAGGTACGCTATAGGGACGGGAAAAATCCGGCCCGAGGAACGTCACTGTCAACCCTGCGGTATGCATGAGTTTAGTCATCGTCTTCGGAGTAAAAAAGAAAAGGTGCTCCGGATGCTGATACCCGATCCACCGCTTCCCCAAAAGTATCCGCCACCACGTGTCGTGGTTGGGCGTTGTGATAACGATGATTCCGTTTGGTTTTACAATACGCTTCACTGTTTTGAGAAATGTGAGAGGATCCTTTTCATGTTCAATCACCTGACAGGCAAAGACCGCATCAAACACACCATGCCATCTTTTCTTTTTGGCAACCTCAAAAAGCGTGCCCTCATAGGCCTCTAACCCATGGTTCCGGCAATAGGAAACCGCGTCACGGGATACGTCAACGCCAACTGCCAGTATTTTCTTTTTTTTTAAAAGCGATAAAAAGACGCCGGTTGCCGAACCCACATCTAACACCCAAGGCAATCTCCCTAAAGAACGTGATCGTAAAACAAAAGAAAAAAGCGTTTGAAAATACGTTCTGTGTGCCTCTGTTTGGCTCTGATATGGGGCAAAGTGCTTCCAGTCATTTCGGTATAAAAGACGGATTTCTTTTTGCGAAGGCTGCGGGGTAATCTGCACTAGTTTACAGTTTTGACAGCGCCCGATCCGCCACCCGTTTTCCTGCATTTTAATAAGGTTAAACGATCTTCCGTGACAAGCGTTACACTTCATCATACGTGTTTAAGTAGGACAAACAATTTCGTTTCTCCGATCGGAAAAAATCCTGGCAACACGCCCACAGACTGCATCTCTTGGCAATAAAGGTTCAGTGTCTGGAACTTCCTCCTCCACCACAAAAGCGAGCGGACATGGCATGGCATGGACACGTGTTCTTTTTTCCATATATTCGTAAGGTAATCCAAAAAGGTAAATCCTATTTTTTCAAAAGAATATCGAAGTACCGGTTCCACAATGATCATCCTGTGTTTACAAACGCGCGCGCATTCGGACAATGCTAAAAAAGGGTCCCTAGTGTGATGAAACACATGATAGGAAAATACGGCGTCAAAAGATCGGTCACGAAAGGGCAACCTACCCCCATCATACAGGTGAAAGCGCAACCCCTTTGTTTTCGGCACAAAAAATCGAAGAACATCAACGCCGGTTATCCTCAAAGGCGTATTTTGAGAAACAAGCAAACGGTCCAGTGCCATGTCCCCGCATCCGAAATCCAGTACACTCCGGCAGCCCGATAATTGCGGGGCAATCACACGCATTTGGTGATGAAGGTAGGAAGAAAAAAACAATTGAGTCATGACTTTAGTCTGGCTTGGCAGGAAAAACGGCATATACGGTAACATCCATATTCCTATACACTTCGTGCAAAAACGGGTAAAGAGAAGCGATATCCTTCTGCGATTCTTTTTCCTGCAACCCGAAAAACACATAGCTGATGCGGTTTTGAGAAAGCCAGACCAGTGCATCAGCTGAACGCATCTCTCCTTGGTAAAACCGACGGACGAGATCTACTTTTTGTTCTTTATGAAGAGTATTGTCATGGCCCACATACACCGTGCGGCCGGTATACGGTGGGATGTAATTCCCGGAAGTTACGTCGGAAAGGATAATCGCCTCAACCGGGGTATGTTTTTCAATAAAAGACAAAGCACTGATAAATCCAGACACCGGATACACAATGATGTTATTCATGGAGATTGCCGGCCACCCCGCACGAATTTTTTGGTCAATAAAATCCTTTTGCCAATAAAAGGATGAAATCATGACACCGAGACCAACAGCAATAATGAGAATTGGCGCTGATAATGCGATTATTTTTAAAAAATGAATGGCAATCCCGCGCTCGGAGGTAACAAAATTTTGCGCGGCTTCACTTCCTCTTAAGGACGGCACCGATGGAAATAAAGCGTTTGGAACTGAAGACGCGTCTAAATTTTCGTTACCGACGGAAGCGCGCTTTTGTTTACCATGTTTTCTCATAACCTCAACGCGTTTATAAATAAAATAGAAAAGATATGCAGTGAGGATCCCCAGTGGTACGTTCGGCGCCATTTCCGTAAAGCGAAGCGCCGACTGTTGTGGTACAAAGCGGAAAACCAAAAGAAGGACAGCCCACGCGATGACCCAGGAAACAAAAACAAACATGCGTTTTTCTTTTTTGATAAAGCTCAAAACTCCTCCGATTATGCCAAACAAAAGAACCGGCCCCACTGCATATCCGTATTCCAAAAGGGGAAACACCGTCGGATGAAGGACGTCAAACTCAACAAGCCGCCGCCACGGAGGCTGAGTCAATATGGAGCTGTAATACAAAAGTGCAGGGACACACCCGATGACGACAGCAATCCGGGGAAGCAGTTTCGTTTGAAACCAAAAAGTCCGTTCTTTAGCAGATCTCATAAAAACACGGGGTGCAAAAAGAAATTCTAAAAAACTCATAACCCCAAAAACCGCCATGACAAACAACGCTCCCGGCGGAAACACTAGCCCTAACAAAAAAGCAATAACAAAATTTAGAAAAATCCGTTTAAACGGCACGCACAAAAGAAAAAGAATCCCTGCCTGGCCAAGCAAAAGGTGCGGCAAAAACGTAATCCGCTGGAGGCTATCTATGACCGACCACCACGACATGTACCCGCCGAACCGCACACTTTCGCCGATGTGGACAACAATCGGAACCGTGCTTGCCGTTACAACCATAAGAAATGCCAACACCTGCCACAAAAAAGAAGAAAACACGAGCCTCACAACACGGAAAAGAAGGTAAAGGAATAAAGCCCCCAGTACTATTCGAGCTGCGTGGTAGGCGAAAGTTGCACCCAAAACCGAATCGGAAAAAAATGCAACCGGTTTTCCTAAAAGAAGGTAAAAAATCTGGATGAGCGACCCTCCGTGCGGCTCGCTTGTATACCGCTCAACCACCGTCCACCTGCCTTCCATCCCCTCCCGGATCCGGGAAAGGTAGAAATGGTAATCGGTGATGTAATTGTGTACGAGTTCAAAAGACCTGCCGGAAAGTTTTTCCTTTTGCGAAAGTTCATAAAACATGGGGGAAAGAGAAAAAAGGATAAAAAAAAGGATGAGGATCACCCACACAAAACGCTTCATACGTACACCCATTGTAGCAGGAAAATTTTTCAGGATAAAGACCACGATGAAATTTTGCCCTCCTTCCGTAGGGTTCGTTTTCTTGGAATAATCAGTACGTATCTCCCCGTTCGCATAGCAGGTATGCTGCATTTCGATACACCTCCCTGCACCCTACCGCATCCAAAACATCTGCGCTCGGAATGCTCGCTAATTCCATAATGATAAACCGCACCCGCTCGCGATGAAGGAATGCCTTATGCTCTCCATCCATGTCCCCGAAAAACTGATAGCCCTCTTTTTGTTTTTCAAAAAATTGCAATGTATAAAGCGGATGGGCGTATACTACCCGTTTATTGGTCAATGCGGGGATAAACAAAGGCAAGGGGTCGGGAGCAAGCACCACATCATCAGATGCCCCCACGTTCGCAAGGTTCTTCAGAATATCCACGCTGTCAAATGATATGTAGATAAGAGGAGTGGTTCTGTTTTGAGAAACCCAAAGCACTTGATGTTGAAAGGATATCACATACGAAGGAATCGCATACATCCCTACGATACCCAGCATCAGCATCCCAATAATATGTTTATTCGCAAACGGAATTCTTTGCACCACATACATGCCGCCCAGGGTAGCAATAAGAGCGGTAGGTACATACGGAGCTGCCTGAACATACCGGATATTAGATAAAGGGAGTATGTGTTGAAACGCCAAAAGAAGAAACGGCGCCATAAACCACCCGACGGTCATCTTCCAGAGAAACGATTTTCGTACAGCAACAACAATACCGCCAACCGCCACAAAACTTAAAGGGCCAAGCATCAGAAAAAATTGTATGATACCCAACGGATACTGTTGTGTTTGTTCCCATGCCGCTATCTGATTCCAGGGAAATGCAGAAGAAACGGATCGGAACAAAAGAAGCATCGGGAAAAAGCTCAACAGGAAAAAACTGCAAAAAACGGTGATACTTTTTTTGTCGTTCATCAACCGGAGATGAAAAAGAAGCCCAACCCCAACAGTGGCACAAAGAAGAAGTGCCGTCGCGGGATTGGATACACCACAGCAAAGAGCTGCAATCCCGCTCGCGATCCCCCACCGCACAGACCTTCGCAAAATTGCCCGGTCAAGGAACAAAAGAGAAACGATAAAAAAACCATTCGCACTCATGTGGTGAGGAAGAAATGCGATGCGCATCAGAGGATCAATCCCCGACCAAAAATCCCCAACCTGCTCAAAGGTGTTTCCACGGTAATACCAAAACGGGGTAATGCAAAATAATAAAAATAATGCAGGTACGCGGTGTTTTTGAGGAAATAACCGGAAAATAAAAAAATATATGCTCAGGAGAAATAACACAGAACATCCAAACCGAAACAGGGTATAGATCATCGCTGGTTCAAGACCGACCACGCCGCCAAAAAAACCAATACACGTAAAAAATAAAAAAAGCGGCTGCCCTTGGATATGTTCACTCGTATAGCGTGATACCGCTAAAAATTTTCCTTCCATACCCTGGCGGATGAAGGTAAGGTAGTAGTAATAATCCGAAGGACTGTTATGCACGAAGAAAAAATGGAACCCCTTCGGCGTCTCCAAAAGATACTGAAACAGTTGAAACATGCTCAAAAGGACAATCACGCTAAAAAAGAGCGTGATCATGATCAATGCTTTCGGTCTCATACCTGTATAATAAAGAGTGATGAAAAAACCGCAACAGGCAACTGCACTCATCCTCTTAGTGATCATTGGTGCGATGCTTATCCTGAAATTCTCAATGAGTTTGAACCGCCAATTTGACCCGGACGAAATGTCCTACCTCCATTGGGCATATCTTTTGACTCAGGGCAAACTTCCGTACAAAGATTTCTTTTTCATCATTGCTCCTTCTTTTTTGCAATTTCTTACCCCTCTTTTCCTCCTCCCCCAAGGGCCAACTATTGCGCTTGTCGGAAGGCTCGTCATGTATCTGGTTTACCTGGGGACGTTGGGGATCCTCTATGTATTTGTGAAACGCATCACGAAAAATACGATCACCGCACTTCTCACCGTCCTTATTTTTACCGTATTTCCTATGACGTTTGACAAAACCATTGAAATACGGCCGGATATGGTGATGGTACTATTGTTTTTCATTGGAATCGTATTGCTGTTGCAAACAAATGACAGAAAAACGGGTGTCGTGCGTAGGGGGACCACCGTCGAGCGCCCGCAATCCCGCAACCTGCTTCAAATATCTTTATATAACCTACAAAAGGTATTTGTGTGGTCGAAAGATAATCATAAGCATCTAGAGATCAAGCGGGACGAGGACGTCGGACGGGGGAAAACGCGCGACAGGACCCGTTTATTATTATTTTTGAGTGGCCTTTTTCTTTCCTTCAGTTTCCTTATTATGTTTAAAATTATCTTTGCTCTCCCTCCCGTCCTCTTTCTCCTTTTGTGGCATCAGGATAGAAAAACGCTTATGAAACGTCTTTTCCCTATAGCCATTGGTCTAGTAATACCGCTTCTTGGACTGCTTGCGTATCTCTCTTGGCATTCCCTTATTCCGGATTTCATAACCGGTATAACCTCCCATGCATACATAAGTAACGTCGGCAACAACACATTTTCTCCCTTAGCAACCCTTTCGCCCTGGCCACTTATCTATGTCACAGAAGGAGGTGTAAGTCTCCCGTGGATAGTAAACACTGTTCTTTGGATCATAAGTATCCCGAGTTTTTTCCTTTTTATCAAAGCATTTCGCCGCATTGGTCTGTTTCTTCTCCTCCTTTTTGTTGGTGCAACGTTTTTTGTGATACTCTTCCCAAAACCCTATGTCCAATATTTCATCATGCCAACGGCAATTGCATCGATCACGATTGCGTACGCATTGACAATTGGTTTTACTTGGATACAAAAACAAACGCAGACCTCTTTTTTGAGTCTGTTGATCCTTTTTTCTCTTGCAGGGATCTTCGGGTATTCGTTTTTTCTCCAATGTCAATCACGGACAGGATTACATGCTCAAAACGAAGAGCAATTGGGAGTGCTTGCCGATATCTTAAAAATTACAAGACCGGATGAACCGGTGTTTGACATGGTGGGATCGTATATCTATCGGCCGGATAGCTATTATATCTGCTGCCTTTTCACCTCTCCTCTGTTTGCCGATAAGGTTAAACCGCCAATTCCCACACTCACCGAAAGCCTCATCGCCTCAAAAACGAAATTTCTCGTCATGGACCAGAAAGGGTATGTGTTTTGGCAAGCAAAACCGGAAGATTTGGCATTCATGACCACGCATTATCTCCCAAGCCCCTACAAAAAAATTTACACGCTTGGCTCCCAATTCCAATGCCGTCAAGGATCGTGCATCCAGTTGAGCGTTCACGGGAAACCTGTTTCAGAAGAGCCACTAGCCACGCCTGCCTCGCCGACTCGCCTCGATTCGACTCTGACGAAGCGGGCAGGCGGGTTTGACTGGCCTCCAGCCACGTTTGACGTGGTCATTGAAGAACAGTACCTGATAACAGTAAAGCCGGACAATCAATGGGTCACAATCAATGGGAAAATGTACAACAATGGCCAGACTGCACGGTTTTCTCCCAGCATCTATTCCTTTTCCCCTTCCCCCGATCTTTCATCATTCACGATCCAACTCAACCGGTAATACCCATCAGGGAAAAACTTAGCTTCACAAGGACAGGCCTTGTGAAGCTAAAAATCTACCGTAAGACGACGCCTTGAAGATCCTATAGCATGTTCACCCCTTGACCAACCTATCTAATTAAGATAAACTATAGGATATATATGATAGTGCACTCTCCTGAAGGTCTTTCTCCCCTCATCAATCCTGCAGCCAATGCAGGTGTCAAAGCGCTCTTTACAGACATTATTCAGCCTCAAGCTCCTATTGAACATAGGTTGTCTCCGGAAGAATTGAAAAAATATGGGTTAGAATCTCCTCCTCCCACTCCCACAGGACCATTCGTCTGTTTACTGCCCGGAACTGAAAAAAATACATTTCCGGATCTACGATTTACCGTCGGCTCTGACGAACTGGTTGCTGAGATTCATACCAGAAACGCACAACAGGAAGCACTGACCAATCCCACAGTAAGGCCAACGGCAACCGAGGAATATCTATTCCCTCCCACACCGGAAGAAGGGGTACGGGCCGTGAATTGTAATTTGAAAGTAATGAAGGGAAGGCTAAATCAAATGAATAAGGGAAAAACTTTTAAATTGCCTAGCGGCAGAGTTATTCCAATAGAAAAAGTTCTTACCGGTTTGTATCCAAGAACCAATGGGAATTGTGTCGGTGATAGTGCTTATTTAGAACCTGAATTTATAAGTGCTATAGGAGATGAGGTAATAGCAGATCCGAATGTTGAAAAAAATTGGGATCCGAATGAGACAACTGGTGGGGAATATGGAAATATTATGAGAAAGTGCCAAGAAACCGCAAAAAGCATTTTTAAATTGTTCCCGACATCCATGAAACTGGCATATGATAAGGTTCTCGAGCTTGTCTACGACAAAGCAGATAAACAATGCGAATGGACGCTAAACGACAATCCTGACTATGTCCCTCCGACTCCCACCAAAACTCCGCGGCCTACATGGGCGCCAAAGCCAACATCAACCCCATAAACTAACTGCACCGCACGCTTCTTGACGAACAGGTAATAAGACTCTAAGGCGATGCCTTGGAGATCCCATAGCATTTTTCCCTCTTGACAACCCCTTGACAAATCTATCTAATTAAGGTATACTATAGGTCATATGATCTCTCCTGAATATATTGCGGAAAATATCGATAACCGAATACCTACTTTAACCCAAGAGAGAGTTCTTGTTTCAATACCATTCCCTGAGTTAACACCCCGAAAAGGTATACTTCCAGAAAAACTTACTTCTTCTCTTTTTGCACTTTCACCCGATAGACCAGATACAGAGAAGAACTTCTTTGATTTGTTTGACTCTATTCCTTTAGCTGAACTTAAAGAGCTTAAAAATGAAAATGATCAGAGTCCGTTTGGAGACATCTATGCTCTCATGGAAAGTCGGACGAAAGAGTTAAATAGAAACTATACAGTTACCAAACTCTCCCAACAGCTTACATCTCTTATTAACGGAAAAGAAAAAGGAATTTCTCCTGAAGAAAAAGACCTCTTTCTCAAAGCTGCAGTAGCATCTCTTACGATAGATACAGAACACGAAGGAATTCAGGATGCAGCATTTGACACACTTTACCGAATAGATCCGAACATCATCACAGATTCCAAATCTCAAACAATAACAAAGGCACGAAAACCCAACGGACAAACTATTTTTGATTCCATTCTTGAAAAAGCAAGGGATTATCTGACACCCAAAAGAGCAGCTCAAATTGCTTTGGAAGGAGTACTGGTAGTGGCAGCTACAGGATGTGGACCGAAAGCACCTGTATCAGCAGTTGAAGTTTTTTCCAAAGAGAATATTCCTAAAATAGTCTTAGATAGCGGAACCGCTGCAATAGGGTTTAGTACCGTTCCGGCAGAGCAACCTCCACCAGAATCTCCAACCCCTCCGGCAACAGCAACTAGCACCCCCAGACCAACGGAAACCGAGACAAAAAAACCTACGGAAATAAAGCCTTCACTCACACCCTCTCCTGTACTATTCCCGACAGAGGAATCTCTATTCCCTCCCACACCGGAAGAAGGGGTACGGGCCGTGAATTGTAATTTGAAAGTAATGAAAGAAAGGATTGATGTAATTAATAAGGCAAGAAAAACATACGTACCACCTGATGGAAGAATTATTCAAATTGAGCAAGTTTTTACGCGTTTTAATCCAAAAACCAACGGAAATTGCATAGGTGGCAACAGGACGTATTTGGAACCTGAATTTACAGGTACTATACAAGATGAGGTAGTAGCAGATCCGAATGTTGAGAAAAATTGGGATCCAAACAATCCATCGTATGGCGAATATGGAGATATTATGATTAAGTGCAAAGAAACCGCAAAAAGCATTTTTAAATTGTTCCCGACATCCATGAAACTGGCATATGATAAGATTCTTGAGCTTGTCTATGACAAAGCAGATAAACAATGCGAATGGAAACTGAATGATAACCCTGACTATGTCGCTCCGACTCCCACCAAAACTCCGCGGCCTACATGGACGCAAGAATCAACACCAACCCCATAAGTCATAATTTTGCAATTCATTTTCTCCCCTATACATTCCACTTGCAATTGCCACGCATCTCTGTGTAAGATGGTAGTATGATGCGGGTTAGATGAGTTATGGGAAAAATACGTGATTTCCGGATATTATGAAAACTGCCATAAAAAAAACAGGAAAAATATGTGCATTGATTGTTCTTTTTCTTATCCCCCTTGTTACGGTTTTCGTTGTGAAATTTAACAAACAATCTTTCAATGTTAATGCTGAAGTATATCAAGTTCCACCACCTCTAGTAGACGCTCCTTGCCCACACTCACCGTGTTTCCGCACAGACCCAGGCAATCCCGCTAATGGCTGTCCCGCACCCGCAACCACGTGCCACGGAACTGTGGGGGGATTGCCTGTCATTTGGTACCAGGATGCAAATGGTGATTGGTGGTATAATGTGGATATATCGGGTCCCGAGGACCCGGACCCCCCCGAACCACCGGTTCCCACCCCACCAATTCCTCCTCCTCCGGGACAGGGAAGAATCCAAGTCTATGCGCTTACCGCACCCGCAGACTATCTCCAAACTTGCAGCCAGCTTGCGCTTGTCAAAACCTGTATTGATAGTCCAGGAAGCGCCGGGTGTATTGCAATCACCGGTTCTATAGACTATCTGGATAATACGAAAATATATCTAAGCGGCGGATATCCAGTGATCCAAACAGATCATACAGGAGTACTCTATACCAATGTCCTATCTAATTTCATCTATTGGATTACCGCCACCCATCCGTCCGGAAACTATTCCCCGTATATTACCTGCAACAAAAGCACGCTGAATCCCGTAAACCTTGTCTGGCAGATAGGAAGTTCTTTTTATCTCTACCCTAATGACACGACCACTGTCCTTGTAGGTTTGGGGTCTTTCTTCCCATGGTTTCAAGTAACAGGTGGAGGCAATACGTATGGAGAAACGATTACATCCATGTTACCGCTCATGACCGACCCGACACTTCTTTTTGATACCACATCTGCTCCCACGTCTCCCGGTATCCTTTCGGTGTTACTCGAATATGATCTAGCAGACAGTCTCGCTTATCGAGGAAACCTAAACATCTCCTCTAAAAACTGGAATGTCAAAGACGGGAGGACGGCGAAAAACTGGTATACGTTTTTCAAACACCGGCTCTCCCAAGGCACGATTCTTCCCTATCCCCCCGGTTCAGTAGGAAAACCGTCTCCGGTCGCAGGCACGGTTATCTATACAACCGGAAACCTGACGATCAATCAAGAATGGAACATTGCAAATGGGGAGAAGCTCATCGTCATTGTGGAAGGAACTCTGAACATCATGAACCACATCCATATTGCCGGAAACGGCTTTGTGGGCTTTGTCGTCAGAGACGACATCATCATTGACAAAACAGTCGGAACGAGGTGGAACGAGAATCCTGTTGTTCCTGTTGTCGAAGGGATGTACATCGCAGGCAACCGCATTATGACAGGACACTCCACAGATGCTAATACAGAACGCTTTGTGGGAAAAGGCATATTCATGGCAAATGAGATCATCCTTGGGAGGGATCTTTCCACAACCGGCAACAACAAAGATACCAGCGCTGACCTGTTCCTCTACAATCCGGCGTTTCTCGTCACTACCCCTGATATTCTCAAAAACCTCTCTTTTGAATGGCAGGAAGTGGTACCGTAAGATGAATTTAACCAATTTACCAATCCGACCAATTTACCAATTTGACCAATTGTAAAATCGTCCTGTCCATAAGACAATTTCAGGATTGTTCTTCTCTCTTGAATCTCCACCTGATCCTTGCTAAGGTATGGACAGTATGCAAGGCACTGAAAAGGAAAAACACGCACCGTTCAACGGGTCAAAGCTTCTTTTATACGGTTCCCTCAGCATCTTCCTCACCTCTTTTCTTTATCTTTCCTATCATCTGTCTAATACGAATAAAGGAACGATCGCCATCCCTGCAGGAAAAACGTATCTGGGTCCGCCGGAAGTCCTACCAAGCTGGACCGCCTTCTCACAACCAACGACTTCACCAATACCGCAACGAGAGGAAAGTGCCGTATTTACTGTCGATGAAAAAATCCCCTGGAAAATATGGAAAGGAAAACATTTTCCGTACCAATTTTCCTACCCCAAAACCCTCCCGCTCACCGGCTTTCCCAATGACCCTTCTGACTCGGCCGGCATATCCTGGAACGGAAAAAAACCTTCTGAGAACATCCTCATCAATATCATTGAACTTTCCAAAAATAAAGCATTTGAGCCGTATATCAAAAAACCAAAAAAAGAATTTGTTGAAAATTGGTGGAAGCAGTTCTCAGGCCTCAGCGGTGTTTCAGCCATCACGGAATTTACGAATAAAAAAGGACTCAAAGGCTACAAAACGCGGTTTATCAATGCCCAAGGCCAAACACCCAACCTTGATATTTTTTTTGAAGTGCCCAATAAACCCGAGCTCATCGTACGAATCGCCAACGGCATATTGGATGAGACGGTGTTTGACACTATTGTGGAAAGTGTAGAATGGAAAAAATGAATACTACAAATACTACCAATGCCACAAATACTACAAATGAATGAATAAACAATTTAATAATTAAATAATTCAATCATTTATTTGTCGGATTTGTAGTATTTGTCGGATTTGTTTATTAATCAATAAACAACATATGAAACGGAATATAATCATCAGCTTATTTTTAGTAGCACTTGCCGTCCGATTCCTCCTTGTGCCAAACCGCGGGTTTGAGGCGGATATCGCGTTTTGGAAATCCTGGGGACTATCTGCTCTTGACAACGGCGTGGTTTTAGGGATCGGCGTCACGAACAACAACTACCCCACCCCGTTTTCCTATCTCTTGGGATGTTTGGCATTTCTCTACCGCCTGTTTGCCGATCCCCACATCTTCAACGACTACTGGAACAACGGCAATGTCTTGTTTCTCCTGATTGCTAAACTGCCATCAATTCTGGCTGATCTGGGTATAGCAGGAATTATTCTTTGGATAGGAAACCTATCAAAAAGATCGCCGCGTCCCGCCATAGGCGGGACTCGCGATGACAAAAAAATGTCATTGCGATCCCGCTTTGCGGGAGAAGCAATCTCTCAGATATTTCCTCCTCTGCCATCCACTTTTTATTTTCTCCTAGCCATTCTCTATTTATTCAATCCCATTTCCCTCATCGACGGAGCGTGGTGGGGACAGGTGGACTCGCTGGGGGTATTTGTCTTTTTCCTTGCCGTCCTTTTGGCAGCATCCGATAAACCGGTTCTTGCCGGAGGCGTCTTTATGCTTTCCATGATGACCAAACTCCAAAACATGATCTACGGCCCTCTCTTTTTTCTTCTCGTATGGCAACTGGGGTCTTTCAAAGGACTCGTAAAAGGAATAGTCGGCGCAACTGCAGCGTTTTTTCTTTTAAACGCGGAATTTCTTTTCAAAAAAAACATGGCAGCAGTCATGGAATCTTTGACTTCCAACTACGACTACTTCCCCATGATGTCCCTCAACGCGTTCAATCTCTGGTGGATTGTTGCCAAAGGAGCCGGCATGCAGGTATCGGATAAACTTTTAAGTGTCGGCATCATTAACGCCAAAACCGTGGGGCTCATCCTTTTTTCCACAGGATACCTTTTAGCTGTGATAACAATGATAAAGGAAACACTGAAAGAAATGTGGACAAAGACAATAAGAAATGCCGAAAAAGGCACGGTGAGTGAAAATAATTATTACTTTGAAGATAACACAGGTGGCGCGCGTAGGGGGACCCACGTCGAGCACCCGCAGTCCCGCGGCTTGCTTCCTTTGTCTTTATATAACCTAAGGAAGGTGTTTATGTGGTCAAAAGACGTTCATAAACATCTAAAAATGAGCGGGGCGAGGATGTCGGACGGGGGAAAACGCGCGACTCCAAACATTTTTTTCTACGAACAACAGCGTTTCGATATTCTTTTCCGCTTCTTCACTGCCCTTATCATTGTTGCCTTTTCCTTCTTTCTTTTCCAAACCGAATCCCATGACCGGTACGCATTTCCCGTATCGGTTTTTCTCCTTTTGTGGGGAATATTCTATGTCTATAGGACAAATACCGAAAAAATGCGTATGATCTGGTGGAAAACCAGAACATTCCGGATATTTATAATTGGGTACATCGTGTTCTCACTTTTGTTCTTCCTTAATCTCCACACGGCTTTAGCCTATAACTATCCCCTCAACAGCATCCCTTTCCTTCTTTTTCTGCGCACTCCGACCTTTACCATTCCCCTGTCGATTTTCCAAATTTCGTTCTTTTTTTTGTTCCTCTATATTGCCCGAAAAACCATCGGTCTCGTTTCATTTCTTCTCTGTTCTCTGTTCTCTGTCTTCTGTCTTCTCGTTCTCAACCTCCCCCTCATCACCCACTCCCCGGTGTTCCTCACAAAACTCACGCCACACACGAGCCAACAGGGATACGGAGGGCGCGTTACCAATATGCCGGTGGGTGCTTCAGGCTCTTCAAAAAACTGGAACCGGCTGTCCGTCCAGTATTCGTTTTACAAAAAAGGTATTGGCACGCACGCCAACAGTTATATCGTCTATGATCTGGATGGCTTGTTCAAACGGTTTACAACTGATGTGGGGATTGACACTGAAGCCGGAGCAAAAGGAAGTGTTGTATTTAAAATATACGGCGATGACCGGCTCTTGTATCAATCTGACGTGGTCAAACGATATGAGTATCCGCGCCACGCTGATATAGATATAACAGGGGTGAAAAAATTCGCGCTCATAGTGGAAGATGCCGGAGACGGCATCACCGATGACCATGCGGACTGGTTACGGCCAACGCTTTGGCCGTAACAATCCGACAAATAAGCAAATATACAAATCCGACAAATGAATAATGAACTGATTTAATCATTTAAATAATTAAACCATTCATTTGTTTATTTATAGTATTTGTGGCATTTGTAGTATTTCGTTGATAAGCATATGTATAAGCTTGAAAAATTCATCGCTCTGGGGATGTTAATCTTCGCCATCGGCTTTAATCTGTGGTTGTATAGGGCTGAACCCACGGGAATGGTGGATCCTAATGACAATGCGTTCCAGTACGCGCTCGTTGAACGGACCAACGTAGTCTGGGACTATGCCAACCGCACCTGTCCTTCGTTTTTCGTGTCACGTATCACCTGTCACGTATCACTTTTAATAGACCACTGGGTCCCCAATTGGGCTGAAGGATACAACCTACCGTATTACTACAGTCATGTACCGCAAATTGTGATTGTAGGGACATACCGTTTTATTCATTGGGCCTCTCAATTTTCCCCGCCTGCCGGACGGGCAGGAATTTTCATCCGCCAGTCGGCGGATCAAATTTCAAATTTCAAATTGTTCGAATACTATCACTGGATTATCTACCTCCTCCTCTGTTTCTTCCCTCTTAGTGTCTTCCTGTCTTTGCGTCTTATCCGTCTCCCCTGGATCACTGCCGGCATTGGAGCACTGTTAGCTTCCCATATCTCAACTGACGGGCTGTATGGCATCGATCCTCCTTCATTTTTATGGCGCGGATGGGGGTTGTCCTCACAACTTTTTGCCATGATTTGGATGCCGCTTGCCTTGGCTTACGCCATACGCTGGATAAATGATTATCCTTTTGAAAACGCGATTGGGAGACAATTTTTTAAAGAACTGAAGATTTACCTTAGAAAAATAGTAAAGAAGGACAATACGGCAAATCTTCACTTAGCGAGGGGAAAAGTGCTTCAGGATTCTGATACGTGTAACCGAGCGTCTTTAAAAAATTCGTTAACCAATCGCGGATCACTTCATTTCTTGTATGCAATTCTTTTCATCACCCTCACCACCATGGGCCACCTCGGTATGGGACTCATGCTTTTTTTAACTCTTCCGGTCATCGCATTCACCCAACCGTTCCTGTCTTTTCTTCACCAACAATCACTCAAAACCATCTGGGTGCAATCAAAGGAGGCGCTGTTTAAAGTAATCGTTTTGGCTCTCCCGCCGCTGGTCCTTCTCTCCTACTGGATAATCCCGACCGTACTGCACGGAGCCTTCCACAATGTTTCTTTCTGGGACCCTGTCTGGAAATTCAATTCCTACGGAGCCAAAGAGGTACTGCTCAACCTCACTAACGGCTATCTTTTTGACTGGGGCCGTCTGCCGATATATACCATACTTGTTTTTTTCGGTCTCTTTGTTTCTGTCCTAAAAATAAATAATAGAGAATGGGTGTCACGCATCGGGGGACCCCCGTCGAGCACCCGCAAAGATACCTTTACCGTTGACAGAGAACCGTGTTCGTCAGAAGATACTCAACAAAATTTCTATGGTTGTTATGGAGAATATCTGAGGACGTCGGACGGGGGAAGATGCGTGACAGGACCCACTCTCTTTTTCTTGTTTATTTTCTTCCTCCTTTTGTACTTTGGCAAAACGACCTGGGGCGGGATTTTGGATTTCATTCCCGGGATGAACGAATTCCACCAACACCGGTTCATCGTGGGAATACACCTCGTTGGGTTATTTTTAGCACCGCTTGGTATCACATATATCGCACATTTCATTACACTCATTCTCCACAAATTTTCAATTTCCCTACGACTCCGCTCAGGGCAAGCAAATTTCAAATTTCAAATTATCCAAACCTGCATTCTTCTTATCATAACAACTATCATATGTTTCGCGCTCTATCCCCAGACTATCTCATACGGCACCTACAACCAAACCCTCATTGAAAAAGCTAACGCGACATACCTCTCCCAAAAAGCTGATGCGGAACTTCTTCTTCAAACACTTCGAGAGTTGATAAAGGAAAACCCCGGCCGGGTGTTTGCAGGACGGGGCGGCGGGTGGGGCAAAAATTTCAGCGTCGCTGAGTCAGCATACTTTATGTATCTTTCAACCTACGGCATTCCGACCATCCTGTGGCTCCCGGAAACGTGGTCACTCAACTCCGATACGGAACAGTATTTTTCTGAAGATAATCCGTCGCACTACGAACTCTTCAACGTCCGGTATGTGGTAGCTCCGCCTGATACAAAACCTCAGTCATTCTGGACCCTCGTCAAAGAAACAAGCCATTGGAAACTGTATGAAATTCAGACAACAGACAACAGAAGGCAGACGACAGATTATCCGTCTTCCGACATCCGTCCTCCGTCTTCATCCAGTTATATCACCGCCGCTTCCTCCCCTTCCGTTGTCTTTTCCGACAAACTCTCTTTTGCCAACGTCGTCCGCCTCTGGATCCAATCAAACTACCCGGAAAAAAACATTTTTCCGGAATTAAGAATCAGTTCAAAATCCCCAAAACAGAAAGACCTTTCCTCGCCACTACCAAGATTTCTCATGCTGGATGAAGCAAATTACATCACCCCAGACGGCAAAACCCATTCTTTATTTCAAGAACCTCCGAAATACGTAACGCCGTGGGAATGGCCGGAGGCGTTTCCTCAATACTACAAATCCGACTCGCCTCGATTCGATTCCGGCGAAGCGGGCAAATCTACAAATCCGACAAATCAATTAAACAATGTAACAATGAAACAATTGAACAATGTTATAGAAATTACAAACCAAATAAACGATACGGATATGGTTTTCCGCGCAACAGTAAAAGTCTCCCCTTTGTCCTCCGTAGCTTCAGCGAAGGAGGATCCGTCTTCTGTCATCAGTCTTCCGTCCTCTGTTTTCTGTCCGACCTGTGTCGTTGTCCTCAAACAAACATATCATCCTAACTGGAAAGCGACTGTCTACAAAAAAAACAATCAAGACAGAAGTGGTGAACCTGTTGAATCCACGACAGTCAATGGAAAACCAGTAAAACCAATCTCTGTTTTTCCTTTCTATACTGCTATCCGCTTGGAAGAAGCCGGGGAATATGAAGTCGTATTTACCTATACGCCGTCTACAATAAAAATGGTTCTTTTGGGTCTTTCGGTTGTTTTGGTAGTAATCTTTTTTATCATAAAAAAGCGTTAGTGTTTATAGGCCCGAAGAAGATAAATAGTGTCCGGCTTTCCAAATTCTTTTTCAAATTGTTGAGGAAAAACCCAACTCAATGTCAAGCACTTGACAGCGCATCTCCTTTTATGTAACGCTAGATGTATATGAAGAAAAAAACCGTGCGCAAAGCACACAGTGCCCGGAGACGCCGCGTTTTGCCGAAGAAAAATTTCCTTTTTCTTCTGAAAAGCTGGATGTTTGTGGTCATGTTTGCCCTCATGCTGGGAGTGGGAGCCATCATCGGCACCTACATCAACCAGGAAATGAATATGGCAAATCCGCAGGTGGCCGGCGTTTCTATCGAAGCGGAGTAATAAGCGTATAGAAGTTTAGATGCTTAGAAGCATAGAGGTTTAGTGAACGTGCTTTCTCTTGTTGGATATCCTCTCTTCTTCATTTCTGTTCAAGAAACTCCTCAACTATCAACATGAATTTGCTATAATACACATCGTACGAATGGATTTGATTATTTGCCCGCTTCGCCGAATCGAGGCGAGCCCGTCTCGACTCGCGTTTGTTTGTCGACGCGAGGCAGGTCGGATTTGTAGATTTTGATCCTGGGCCGGTGGCGCAATGGCAGCGCGCCTCGATGGCATCGAGGAGGTTGAGAGTTCGAATCTCTTCCGGTCCACAGGAGAATCCGACAAATACTATAAATCCGATAAATCCGACAAATGAATGACTAAATAATTGAAATGATTGTGCCATTGACTTATTCATTTGTAGTATTGGTAGTATTTGTGGCATTTGTAGTATTTAACTTATGGGTTATGGGCCGTTAGCACAGTGGTAATGCACCGCATTCGCATTGCGGAAACGGGGGTTCGATTCCCCCACGGTCCACAGTATCACGGCAGTAAAATCGACTAGTCGCCGGTTCCCCGCCTGCAATTGCCTTCGGCAATAGCCGATGGCGGGCAGGGATTCCGGCTAGGTCCACCGCGCCAAGTCAAACTTAGTTAGTCACGTATGACGTGATCAACGCGGTAGCCACGTTTGACGTGGCACAGCAAATTATATTACTCCAACCATCTAGACCCTTTTACGGAAAAACTGCAGTAAATGACATTTTCTAAAAAATAATTCGGAAAAGTATTAGCAATCCGATCATGACAATGCCAACTGGTCATATTAGCACTTCGAAAAGCTCAGTGCTAGAACACTTCTGAAGCTAAAACCTTTCGAGAAACTGAAGGTCTTATACCTGTCGAAGGACCAAGGTCCTGAGCGAAGCCAGATACCGTCTGATATCTGGCGAAGTCGAAGGATTATTTGATATACGGAAGCGGATTTACAGCGACACCGCCACTTCGAACTTCAAAGTGGAGGTGCGTACCGGTTGATCGTCCGGTTGATCCCATCTTCCCGATGATTTGGCCGCGCGCCACCCGATCGCCTGGCTTGACGTAGATTGCCTGCATGTGACCGTACAATGTCGAAAGACCATTGCCGTGGTCAATAATCACATGGAACCCGTATCCGTATCGTAGATATTCAACAAATATGACAGTACCGCTGTCAGCTGTAGCAATACCGGGAGCGGAATTATCCGAAATGTCAAGCCCCATGTGATACCACGAGGGATACTGCGTAATGCCACCGCTGGTGGGCCACAAAAGCCGGCCTGTCCCTTGGCCAATCGCAAAGATTGGTCCTCTTGGGACAACGATAGCCGGCGCTTCCGGTTGAATCCCATCGGGAACAATGAGATCCTGACCGACATTGAGCGCAAATGTGTCCTGATCGGCAAAGTCATTAAATGGAAAGTTGACGATATTTTGCGCTTCTGTACGATATTTTTTAGCAATCGTATAGATCGTTTCCCCTTCGCGCACCTTATGAATAATACCGGTCACTGGCGGAACTTTTATTTGTTGTCCAATTGACAGACTGTCACTCTTTATATCATTCGCCCATTTTATTGTATCAACTGACACGTCTTTACTCTGGGCAATACTGGATATCGTATCTCCTTCTTTTACCGTATAGAGTTCCATTTTATCCCTCGGTTTTTCTGAAATCTGCGTTTGGACGGTTTGCGATAGATCCAATGTCGAAAGGACTGCAGAAGGCGGTGTTTCATCTTGAAGTTCATTGGCGCTGCCGGGATACGAACTTGCCACTATAGGAGCTGCAACAACCCCGGTAATAAGAAGAATAACAAGGGAAAGATGTAAAAACGGCCATTGGTAGGTTCCGCGCCTGGCCAGCAAAAAATCCACAACCGTGTCTTTCTGCGCTTCAAACCGGACACCAAACCGTACCAGGTGCCGCTCTAAATAAAGATACCATCCCCGCCACCAACTCCGTACATCAAATAGGAATTCCTGCCACTCTTTGTGCATGGTAAAGGTAAGAGTAACAGATGTAAAAAAAGGATGCAAATGAACCAAAGGAATGCGGGGAGCTGAATATTTACTTTGAAGATAAAAACGGGTGACGTGCGTTGATCCGCCAGTTGGCGGATCGTCGAGCGCATGGGTAGTTTGAATAAGGAAGGCGCGCGTAGGGGGATCCCCGTCGAGCGCATAGGTACATCGACTAAGAAAGGGTGCGGGGAGTGGAAAAAATTTCGAAGTTCGCTTCCCGAGCTTAGTAAATGTAGCGTTATAACACTCTAGACTATTGCGAGCAGCGGAACGAGAAATTTATTCTACGAATAACAGCGCGCTAAGGAGAAATCCCGCGGCAGCCTGCCTGCCGGCAGGCAGGGACCCGTTTACTATAATAAAATTATAGGTTATCCACTCTCAACACCCCTTTTTTCTCACAATAAAACAGATATTCAAGAAAAATCACTACCAATCTGCATGAATTATGTTGTCTTACTGTTCTAAACAAAAAAATAAGAATCCGGAAAAAAAATATATCCTATAATTAAAATCTATAGTTTTATCCCGCATTTATTTACCGCAAAAGCCTATAATTTAGCTTTGAAGGCCTTTTTGCTCATGAGGCTATTTGACACCCCGCATTTCTTCCGATTTAATGAAACTATGCGTAGTATTTTTGCTTGCAAAACCCACCAAAATTGCACACGTGATTCCCGCTTTTCTCTTTGGATATTTGTAAAATGCGGGAATTTAATTTCCGTATCATACTAATTACTCTATATGGCAGACACGAAACAGTACACTATCGGCCAATCAGCAAAGAAGCTAGGAGTTTCCAAAAGCACTGTGCGCGCATGGATTCGTGAAGGATCGCTCAAATCTCAGCTTGATCAAACCGGAATGCACCTCGTGTCAGAAGAAGATCTAAACA
>Ga0315284_10000616_pt1 | contig 48522 bp, 40 predicted proteins | sample YL17G09_16_MG_FD_203696 | JGI IMG/M metagenome (GOLD analysis project Ga0315284, IMG submission 203696) | Sediment microbial communities from Yellowstone Lake, YNP, Wyoming, USA - YL17G09_16 | ecosystem: Environmental > Aquatic > Freshwater > Lake > Sediment | place: USA: Wyoming | collected...
GGATTTATCTCGCACCCTACTGCTGGCAGCTGTTTTGCAGCAGCCTCCAGTAAAACGGTGCCGCTGCCACAAAAGGGATCCACAACTAGTGAGTGAGAAGATGAGAAGGTGTCGACTAGATACTCGATGAATTGTGGTGTAAATTGACCGCGCCAGTTAAAGATATTGGAGCGGCTTTTCTCGGATACATCGAGCCTTGATTGTTCGAGTAACTTTGCGTTCATCGTTTTCTCGCATTATCCCACAGACTGTGATCACAAGAACGACTTTTCCTTGTTTTACCAGAGTGTACGTCCTCAAAACAATGAGACAGTTTTAACGGTTTTTTGTAAACACGTTGAGGGTGATTCAGGTCTACGGTTCTGTCTCTACGGTACTACTTGCCTCATCGACTGTCAAGGTTAGATAATTTCGTCTCCACATTTTTCCGAAATGTTATGCGCGGGGACGGGGAACCTACTTCATGCCTTCGTCGCGGAGCATTGCCTCGCCTATTTGGGAAAGTTCCCGCGGCGTCATGCGGCTCAGGCGCTCCGCTGTCTCGGCGGGGCTAACCTTGCCGCCGGATTCCTTCTCAAGATACTCCAGCGAGAATTCCAGTATCCGCCCGGCGACGGAAATGTAGGGCGAGTAATCGGCCTGCTGCATGGGCATGTAGTAGAGGAGGTAGTCGATGTAGCGCGTCTTAACGGAGTCGGCCTCAAGGCGCAGGAGGTTGTTAAGGATTACGCCGTGCGGCTCCGGGCTGTGCGCCAGCGAATACGATTCCGCGCGCAACTCGGTCCTGTCGCGGATTGCGGACGGGCTGAGCCGGGCGCGGAAGCCCTCGATGAAGTGCGCCGGAATGTGCGCGTAAATCGGGATGAACCTCTGCAAATCTTTCACGTGGCCGAGTTCGTGGTACGCGACGCCGTCGAGCGTTACCTCGGAGAGTTTCTGGAAGACCGCGTCGTCCGATGAAACATCCACGCCGCTGAGAAGGCGCGCCAGCAGAGCATTGCGCGCTTCGTCGGAGTAGAAGCCGGAGCGCGCGCTGTCCGCTTTGGGCGTTTTCGCCGCGGCCTGAGCGGCGCGGACGAACTGCATGTCCGGCCTCAGCCCGTCGAAGTCCGCGTAGAAGCCCAGCCGCGAAAGGGTGGAATGTCCGGCGATTATTGGACGGTTGAACGCGTAGCCCATGAGCGACCATACGCGATCCTCGTCGCACACAACGCACTGCGAGTCCATGCCGCGCGTGTTTTCGAACCACGCGATGATGTTCATTATCTGGCAGAACGGCGGCTGGTGGATTTGGCTGACTTGCAGGTACTCGCCGAATTCCAGGAAATACGCGGCAAGCGCGCTGTCGGCGCGGTTGAAGACGTGGATTTCGCTGCCGTAAAACGGAAGGGAATATATCTCGCGCGGCGAATCGGCCAGCGGTATCCCCTCCAGACGCGCCATGCCGCGCATTGCCTTGACAATCTCGCCCACCGACAGCGGAGAGTCGCCGCCGATTTCCGCGTCGTACAGGTAGGCCATGAACTTCTTTATCCGCGCGATGTATTTCAGGTGTTTGCCGAGGAGCGACATCTCGCGCACGGCGTCCCCGATCCTGATCGGGGCGGGGTCCAGCGCGAGGGCGATTTTCGCCTGCGCGACGGCCTCCTCAAGCCAGCCCATGCGCCGGTACGCAATCGCAAGGCGGCATTGCGCGTCCGCGTCGTCCTTCTTCTCAGAGGCCTTCTGCGTGGAGGATTCCAGCGCTTCGATCCGGTCCTTTATAAGATTGTCCGGCGCGAAGACAAAACTCTGCGGGACCGCGCGCCGCCAGACGGCAAGCGCGTCCGCGTACCGCCGCTCGCAGACGTAGAGATATCGCGCCTCGCGGACCACTTCCGTGTCGAACGGGTCTTTCTCCAATGCGCGCGCCAGGAGTTCCAGCGCCTGCTCCCGCTCGCCGCGCAGGTAAAGGAGCCGCGCATGATACGCCTTGAAAATCGCGGCGTCGGGGAAATAGCGCTCCGCAAGCGCGGCGGTATCCTCCGCGTCCTGCGCCCACTGGTCGCGTTCAAGCGAGCGGAGGCAGTTGCTCCACACCTCCCAGAGCAATTGCTTGAGGGACGGCGCGTCGAGGCCGATGTCCGCGGCGGCGCGCTCCGCCGGCGACTCCGAGGAACCGGCGGCAGGCTCAAGCGGAATCGCCCGCATCTCGCGCGCGGCGCGCTCGAACTGCTTGCTCTTGAAGCACGCCGCGGCGAGCAGGACCCTGAGGTCCGCCCGCGACGGGTCGCCGTCAAGGGCGCGCTCCAAAACCAACACGGCCTCCTGCGGCCTGTCGGTAAGGATGAGAGCGGCGGCCTCGGCGGAAATGTCCGCCGGCCCGGTCTTTCCCGCGCACGAAACGGCGCGGTCGAGCAGCGGCAGCGCCTTGTCCGACTCGCCGCGGTCAAGGTAAATCCTCGCGAGATTCTGGCAGGCCGTCTCGTTGAACCTGTCGGCCTTGAGGGCTTCCTTGTACGCGGCTTCGGCCTCGGCGGTCCTGCCCTCGCGCTCGAATTTCTTAGCGAGGAGCGCCTGCCGGCGCGACGCGGCGGCGTCTATCTTTACGGCGCAGCCCGCCACAAGGGCCGCGGCGAAAAGGAGCATGCAAAGCGCGGAAATTTTTCTCACGTCATTCTCCAGCGGGATAATCCGGATTGTAGCATGGGAAATGAGAAGTGAAAAGGCGCGGGATGTTATTCCGTATTTCTCGCACGAAGTTCCAGTTTGTCGCTTACCGGGCGCCGGCGGGGACAGTCCCCATCTACGAACTGGTCGCTTCGCGCCCGCGTTCCGTAATGGGGACAGTCCCCTCCGGTGAGAAATGCGGGTTATTCCGCGACGGGAACCAGAACGTTCTGCGTCAACGCCTCGACGACCTTGGGGTCAAACTGCGTCCCCGCCCTTCCGCGCATTTCGGCGTTCGCCTCTTCGCTCGTTTTGGCGACCGAGTACGGCCTTTCGGACGTCATGGCGCAATATGAATCGGCGACCGCGAGAATCCTGGCGCCCAGCGGTATGTCCTCGCCTTTGAGGCCGGACGGATAGCCGAGGCCGTCGTAACGTTCGTGGTGGTGCCTAACCATCGGGACCAGGTCCCTCAGGTAACGGATGGGCGCGAGGATGTTCGCGCCGATGATGGGGTGCTGCCTGATGATTACCTTTTCGTCTTCGGACAGCGGGCCTTCCTTGAGGAGTATTTCCTCGCCGACGCCTATCTTGCCGATGTCGTGCAGGAGGGCGGCGTTCCGTATCTGCTCAACCTCTTCTTCCGACAGGAGCATTGCGCGGGCGATGCCGGCGGCGACGGACATGACGGCAATCGAGTGGCGCTGGGTGTAGCCGTCCTTGGCTTCGAGCGCCGCGGCTAGCGCGTAGATCGACTCCACGGACGCCTCCCTCGCCTCCTTGGAAAGGGCGTAAATCCTCTTTTGCAACTCGTCCAGTTTTGTCGCCCCCTGGTGGTGCGGCTGCGTTTCAAGCGGCGACGGCGCGCTCGGCCGCCAGAAGGTGGCCCTGTTCCTGCCGCCCTGTTTTGAAAGGTAGAGCGCTTCGTCCGCCCGGCGCATCAGTTCCGATTTGACGACGCTCTCCTCGGGAGTGCACGTGGCGCCGCCGATGCTCACCGTCACGTGCGCGCGGATGTCCTCCAGCGCGAACTCGTGCATTTCAACGCTCTTGAGCACGCGGCGGCACACGATAAGCGCCGCCTGCTCGTCGGTCTCCGGCAGGATAATGACGAACTCGTCCCCGCCGTAGCGGGCCACGATGTCGATCTTCCGCAGGCTTGCCTTTATAATCGAGGCCAGTTCCGCCAGAACGCGGTCGCCGAAAATGTGGCCGTAGCGGTCGTTGACGTGTTTGTAATAATCAACGTCCAGCATCAGCAGCGTGAGGTAGCGGCCGTGCCGCCTGCCGCGCTCGAGTTCCACGTCCAATTGTTCCTTGAGCGCCCGCTGGTTGTACAGCCCTGTCAGGTCGTCCCTGAGGGACATCTCGTGAAAGCGCTTGTTGCCCAACTCGAGTTTCATCTGGTAGTCGAGCAGTTTGAGTTGCCGGGAGGCGGACAACATGCCGAAGAGCATGCAGGCCGCGAGGACAAGCGCCACGCTGAGCAGATAACTGGAATCTTGCGCCCTCTCCGCTATCGCCCGCGCAATATCCATCGAGCCGAGCGCGTCGCCGACTTCTCCCCATGAACGCAAGGGGCTTTCCAGCACAAGACGGATCACCTTCCACACGGACACCAACTCCCTGCTGGTGAAGACGAAGAAGCTGCAGATAATCGCCAGCGCGAAAGCGCGCACCGCCGCGGTGGTGAGATTGGCCCTTTTAAGGCTGGCGTATTTCAGGGACGCATCATCCCCCAGGTCCGAGGCCTGTTCCGGGCCGTCGAAAGCGGAGAAGGACCTCCCCTTTGTTTTTTCGTCGGTCTCTTGAGGTTCCATTCGATTCGGCGTTACAAGATTGCCTTGGAACGAAACATGGTGGATTAAGCGGGATTGCCGATTTGAGCGGGCATGAACATGTGCTGGTATTTTATCGACCGAAAAGGGGCCGCTCTTAAGCGGGTTTTCGGCGGAATGAAATTTCCATGCCTTCTACAGGAACAGCGCCTCCGCCGCCAGGATGCGGGACAACTGGTCCGCAATTTCCCTGACATCCGCCTCCCGGAGCGCAAGAGGCAGGCGCGCGAGTTCCGCGCCGAGGTCCAGCGCCGGCATCGCTATGGGGCCTATCTGATTCTTCAGGCAGACGCTGTTCGCGAAATCCACAATCGCGGAAAGGGCCGTGGGCGCATCGCCGGTCTCCGCGAAATGGTGGTGACCGATAACGGCCGCGAGTTCGTCGGCAAGTTGCCACTTGCTCGCCACCGCCGCGCCGACCATGCAGTGGTCGAACGAGAAAATTTCCCTCTCGCTCGCGAGTATGTCGCGGGAGGCGGCCTCCTGCGCGTCCGTCGCCACCCCGCGCTCGTACAGCCAGCGGACGGATTCCTCCGGCATTTCCTTGAACATGACAAGGCGGCCGATGTCGTGCAGCAGGCCGGCCACGAACGCGGACTCCGGGTTCGGGTGATTTATTTTTTTCGCTATGCTGCGGGCGACCGCGGCGCACGCGACCGAGTGCTCCCACAGCAACTTCTGGTGCGCGGCGAAGCGCGTGACCGCGCCGCCTCTCTGCGAGGGCTTGTGGACGTACAGGCTGCGCATGCTCGCCGCGATGACGAGGCTGCGGAGCGTGTTGAAGCCGAGTATGACTATCGCCTCCGACAGCGTCGCCACGTCCATCCCGCCGCAGTAGTAGGAACTGTTGGCGACCTTGAGTATCTTGGCGGCGAGGACGGGGTCGTTGTTTATAAGCCTCTGCAGGTCCTTTGCGGACGTGTCGGCGTTTTCGACCATCTCGAGGACCTTGCCGGCGATGGTCGGCATGGCGGGCAGGCTTTCAATCCTGGAAAGTATCTTGCGTATTTTCCTTTCCTCTTCGCCGGAGAGCGGCGTTTCCGCATGTTTAATTAAAGGAGAGGAGTTCGGCGCGCCGGTCTCGCTCCGGTAAATTTCAAACACACGCGCGGCGAAAAGGCGAACAAGGTCATCCAGGGCGGCAACGTCCTCCGGCGCGAAACGAGTCTCCGAGCCGAAGAGCGCCAGCCCGGCAATCCTGCCGCTGATTACAAGCGGCACAAGGCAAATAAAGCGCGTACTGCCGGTCAAATCGCGCACATCTTTCCCGGCGCCCGCGGAGGAAGAAAATTCCGCCATAGTGCAGATTGCGGCGCGGCGTTCGTTCATCACCTTGTTGTAAAGAGGAATGGAGCGCGCGGGAATGCGCCATAACGAGATGTCCTTCCACATTCCATCCGCGAAGGCGCGCCAGCCGGCCATCTCCCCGTCCTCCGCGTAGAAAAGCGCGGCCAGGCCCACGCTCGCCGCGCAAGGGCCGAGCCAGCCTTCCGCGAGACGGTCGATGTTGGCGTCACGGGCAAATATCTCCCGCGCGTCGGCGAACACCCCGCCGAATCTTCCCTGCATTACGTCCTTGTTTATTGTTGCCCCCATCATTCTGCCTCGTCGCTTTTGTTCATGCCCTCCGCGGGCTGGAGAGCCTCGTCGGGACAGGAAACGAGTTCGACAGCGTGCGCGTCAAGAAGGCCGGTCATAATCTTGCACGTATCCAGTTCGCTCATGCCGGACGAGGCGCAGAGTTCTTTCAGGTTTATGCCGTCCGCATGTACAAGGTCCGCGATTTCCCTGACGTCGGCAGTGAGTTTTTCAAGGTTAGCCCCTTCGACCGGGCGCACGATAGCGTCCATGTCCGGCAGCAGCGAGCGAATGTTGCGCCACTCGTCAACCTGCTTTGCGGCGTTGACAACGAGTTCCATCGTGTCAATCTCGTACGCGAGCGCCCCGGCGGACGATATATCGACCTCTATGAAGTTGAACGCGCCGTCAATCCATGAGAAGAGGGAGTAAAGTTGCTCCTCGGTCTGGCACTGGAGTTCATGCTTGAGTTCATCGCGCTTGAGGAGGCCGTGCTGCACCATCAGTTCGCCCAGCGGCATGCCGGTATTGCGACGCTCGGAAAGAAGAGCCTTGAGTTTCCCGTCCGAGCGGGGGTCAACGCCGCCGAAGAATTTTTCAAGGAGGTATCGGTCATGCTGCTCCTGCGTCAGCACGACCCTGCCCTTGTCGAAGTAAATGGTGTTTTCCGCGTCGGCGGTTACAACGGTGAGCATGCCGGTCTTTCTCTGGCCGCCGATAATCTGCAGAACCTCGGGCAGGCCGAGGGTAAAGAAATCTCCGTGGAGCATGTTGCCTCTCCAACAATCGGTTCAACTTGCGCGACCGGCCGCCGCGCTAAAGCGCGTGCAATTCGAAGCGGCCGTCGGAATATTCCAGCCACGAGCCGCCCGTTTCCCATTCGCCCAGGACGTAAAGAGCGCGGGGTTTTCCTCCCGTCGTGAATTCGCGCATGTACGGCCCTTCCGGCGGATGCACGTGCCCGCAAATAAGCACGTCGTATTCCGCGCCGAACGCCGCCGCGACAGATTTCATCACCAGCCCGCGGACGCGGCCGGGCTTCCGGCGCGTGACGCGTTTGCTGTGGCCGCGGTAGCCGCTGGCGAGATAATAACTCAAGCGTGCCGGCAGCATCTGGAATATCTTTTTCACCAGCGGCCTGCGGATGACTGCGGTGAACTGGTGATACCTGCTGTCGCGCGTGCACAGGAAATCGCCGTGCGTTATATAAATCTTTTTCCCGCCCAGTTGCAGGGCGAGGCCGCCGGGATAGACCTTCGCGCCGGTGGCCTTCTCAAATTCCGCGCCGACGTGAAAGTCGCGGTTGCCGTGCAGCAGCACAAGTTTCACGCCGGATGCGGCGAGGTCTTTCAGGGCGGCCAGCACCTTGGCGTGTTCCGGCAGTTTCAGGTGCCGCGGGCCAATCCAAAAATCAAACAGATCGCCCAAAACATAGAGCGCGCCCACGCTCCCCTTAAGCCCGGCCAGGAAGCGAAGAAACCGCTCCTCCTTGTCGGGCCTCTCCACGCTCAGGTGCACATCCGCCAGAAAAACTATTTTCCCCTTGTCGCTCAAAATAAAACCCCGCATCCGATGTGCTCGTATGTGCTATTCAAACGCCCGCCAATCTTTCGCGATTCAAGCCAGATTCTATATTATACCCCGCTTCCTTTAATCGACATAAAGGCGCCATTTATTGAGCATGGGTGGGCGCGGGGGACAGTCCCCATCTACGAGCTGGCTGCCAAGGGCATCTGCGCTCCGTAATGGGGACAGTCCCCTCTGGCGAGAAACAACAGTTAAGGCCATGCCGTTTGCGCAAAAGAAGCCCCTGTGGCCATGTGATATTTTCTTCCCATCGAGAGATTCCGGCCCGGCGGCCGCTAAATACCGTAACGTCTTGCACAGACGATTGTTAAGGGGCAACTGCCAAATTTTAGCAGTCCTTTTGGGAAGGAAACATCCCTTCCCGCCCGCAAGGCTCCGCCATAACCTCTTTCGGCTGCGCCGGTTACGGTGGGAGGCCGAATGGCACGCCTGTTGCTCATTATCAGTTGTCCATCTCCCATCCGTGCATACCGCAAAACATCGTTCATCCCCCTGTCAATCTCGCTGAAGAAAAAACGCTGGTAAGTGCGCTTTTTGTAATCCTGGCGGTACAAACCACATTCGGAGCAAGACCATGCGTACCAACTCATACAAAAGATGGGCCTTTCCGGCAAGGTCCGCCGCAAAGGGCGCGGCGCTCGGCCTGCTTTGCTGCACTATCCTGTTCGCCGCGGACAATCTTAACGCCATGTGGCGGGCATTCGCTCCGCCGATTTCCGGACGGACCTGGTCGCTTGAAACCGCCGCCTACGAATTCGCCAGAGTCAAAATTGACCAGGGCGGCGTTCCGGGGGTCCTCACGCCGGCCCATATTATTCCCTCCATTCTGATTCTGCTGGCGTGCTCGGCGTTCGGGCTGATGGACGGCCTGCGCCTGAGACAGATTGCCGAACTGCGCCGCGCAATCGAGGAGGAGTCCGAAAGAGTGATTATCGTCAACGAGCGGCTCCGCGCGCTCTCCCTCACCGACCCTCTCACGGGCCTCGCCAACAGGCGGCGCTTCTTTGATGAAATGAACACCGAGATCAAGCGCTGCGAGCGATACGGCCACCCACTGGCATGCGTGATGATTGACCTTGACGATTTCAAAAGCGTCAACGACAATTACGGCCACCAGTTCGGGGATTTCGTCCTGCAGCAGGTCGCACAGATCCTCAAGGGCGAATGCCGCGAACTCGACATCGTCGCGCGATACGGGGGCGAGGAATTCACCATTATTCTGCCCGACACCCCTTCGGATGACGCCGCGAACCTCGCCGAACGGCTCAGGGCGAAGATCGAGAAGTTCGAGTTCACGCGCGGAGGGCTTACCGTGAACATAACGGCAAGCCTGGGCGTGGCGAGTTGGTCCCAGGAAGCGCCGGTAACCCCGGAGAAACTGATTGCAAGGGCCGACGCCACCCTTTATGAAGCAAAGAGTTCCGGCAGAAACGCCATGCTCACGTGGGAAAAGTCCCACCACCGCACCAGAAAGATATACCGGCGCTACATCGATGAGCAAGGCATGGACGACCTGCGCGGGAAACTGGCCGCTTTCTCCAAGGACCTCCAGCAGACCCACATCTCAGCCGTTTCGTCGCTGCTGTCCGCGGTGAAGATACGCGACGGCTACACGCTGAAACATTCCTACGACGTAACATACTACGCGCTCGCAATCGCAAACGAGATGCACCTTGACGAAACGGAAATCGGCGTGATAAACAACGCATCGAACCTGCACGACCTCGGCAAGATCGGCATCGACGAACGAATCCTCACGAAATCCGGCGCCCTCAGCACCCGCGAAACCGCGGTTGTAAAAGAGCACCCCCGCATGGCCGCCGAAATACTCCGCCCGCTGAAGTTCCTGGCGAGGGAAATCGCCCTGATAATCCACCATCACGAGAGATTCGACGGCGCCGGCTACCCGCACGGCCTGAAGGGCGAGGCCATACCGCTCGGCTCGCGCATCATCGCCGTGGCGGACGCCTTCAGCGCGATGACAACCGAGCGGCCCTACAGGCGCGCAATGTCCTCGGAAGCGGCAATTGAAGAACTCGGCAAGAGCGCGGGCGGCCAGTTTGACCCCGCCGTCGTCAATGCCTTCATCAGCGCCGTAAAGAACGGCAAAATACTGCTGCGGGACGACTCCTCCAGCGTCATCCCGCTGAAAAGCGTCTCCTGATTCGCGGCATGAATCGAAAAAGCGCGCAACGCGGCCCCGCAACAGCCCCCATCAACGTGATGCGGGGCTGCATCATTTTCATTTGACAATTCAAACCCCCGCCGAGTATAATACCGCCCAACAAGACAAATAAGACAACGTTCACGCTGAACCAGGGCATTCTCCCACGGGAGGGAAAATCATGGACCACGAAATAGGCGCTGCTGCCGGAAAGATCTTCCGCTTTCTCGACAAGAACAGGGGAACGCCTCTTCCGGTATCGAAAATCAAGGCGAGCGTTGACGTAAAAGGGCCGCTGTTCGACAATGCAATCGGCTGGCTGGCGCGCGAGGAAAAACTGAGTTTCGCGCGGCAGCGCAACGGCGTGATGATTTCGCTCAAGTAACAGCCGGCCGCAACCTGGAGGAGCCTGGACCGTCGCATAGATTGCGCGGTGCGGTAAGGGGAAGGGGCAGTGCGTGGGTATTTTCCCTCTCTTCCCACCGTCTTTTCTCATGAGGCGACCCATCGATGTGCGGCTTTATCGGAATCATCGGCGCCGAGGGCGGAAACGTCGTACAGCAGATTTATGACGGCCTGCTGGCGATCCAGCATCGCGGGCAGGACGCGGCGGGCATACTCACCTTCGACGGCAACCGCTACCATTTGGTAAAAGGCGCCGGCCTGGTGCGGGACATATTCGTCGAGTCCAACACCGGCGCGCTGAAGGGAAGCGTGGGGCTGGGACACGTCCGCTATCCCACCATCGGCGCCGGCAACGGCGAGGACGCGCAGCCTTTCTTCATCACCGCTCCTTACGGCGTCGCCATGGCGCACAACGGAAACGTCATCAACTACGCCTCGCTCAAGGAAGACCTCCATCGCCGCGACCACCATCACCTCAATTCCTCCTGCGACGTGGAAATAATCCTCAACGTTTTCGCCCGCGAACTGAGGAAACAGAACGCCGACGCGCTGACGCCGGAAGTGATATACCGCGCGGTGCAGGCGGTGTTCGACCGCGTTGAAGGCAGTTACTCCGTCGTGGCCCACGTTATCGGCGGCGGCCTTGTGGCGTTCCGCGACCCGCACGGCATCAAGCCCATCATCATGGGAGAGCGCAGGGCCGGTGACGACGTCGCCTACTGCATCGCCTCCGAAAGCGTCGTGCTGGACATGCTGGACTTCCACCACACGTACAACGTCCAGCCCGGAGAGGCGGTGTTCATCGACCTCGACCACAAACTCCACAAGAAGCGCCTCGTGGAGGCGGAGCACAGGCCCTGCATATTCGAGTGGATTTATTTCGCGCGGCCGGATTCCTTCATCGACAAGGTGAGCGTTTACAAGACGAGGCTCAGGCTCGGCGAGAACCTCGGCGATAGGTGGCTGGCGGCAGGCGCGCCCAAGCCCGACGTTGTAATCCCCGTGCCGGAGAGCGCGCGGCCCGCGGCGATAGCGATGGCGCACAAACTCGACGTCCCCTACCGCGAAGGGCTTGTGAAAAACAGGTACATCGGCCGCACCTTCATCATGCCCGGACAGGTCAACCGCCGCCTCTTCGTCCGGCAGAAACTCAACGCGATACACCTTGAATTCGAGGGAAAGGACGTCCTGCTCGTGGACGATTCCATCGTGCGCGGCAACACGGTGAAGGAACTCATAGATATCGCGCGCCTGGCGGGCGCAAAGAAGGTCTATTTCGCCTCCTACTCCGCGCCGCTCGCCTACCCGTGCTTCTACGGGATAGACATGATGACGCGCGGGGAGTTCATCGCGCGCAACCGCGCCGTCGAAACGATACGCCAGCTGATAGGCGCGGATTACCTGTTCTACCAGGACGTGGACGACATGATCCGCGCGGCAAAGGAAGGCAACCCGGAACTGCAGCAGTTCTGCACGGCCTGCTTCACCGGCGAATATCCCACCGGCGCGCTCCCCGAGGAACTGCTCGAGGCAATAGAGCGGGAGAGGATGATAATCCAGCAGGAATTCGCCTTTGAGCCGCGCAGGACGCCGCAAGGCCAGCCGCAGAGGTTCTGAGACTCCGCCGATTCTCATAAAATGAAAACCCGCCCCTCAAACGAGGCGGGTTTTTTATCGGCTACAAAAGGGGTCAGACCCCTTTTGTAGCCGATATTAGCGGATCTTTGCGCCAGCGGGAACTTTTTCCAAAATTACCGCAACATTCCGCCGCGCATTCCGTCTATAATAGTCAAGAGACCTTCATCCATCCCATCTATGCCAGCGGTGCCGGCGGATGGCTCAAAACGACGCGGAATACATAAAGAAGTGCCAGGAAGGCGAGACCGAGGCATTCGCCGAACTTGTCCGGCGATACATGTGCCTAGTGTACGCCGTCGCGTACGGCTACGTCAGGGACGAGCACGCCGCCAACGACATGGCGCAGGAGGCCTTCCTGAAGGCGTTCCGCTCTTTGGCCTCACTGAAAAAGCCGGAGCATTTCGGCGCGTGGCTGGCGGGAATCGTCAAGTCAGTCTGCATCGACAAAATCAGAAAGGAAAAAGGCCGCGGCGAAGCCGCCGGGAAAAATCCAAGACCGGCCGAGGTCTCTCTTGAATCCATCCTGGAAGGATACGGTTCAATATCCGCGTCGCCGGAAGGAGACATTGCGGCGGCGGACTCGCGGCCCTCTGATTTCGCCGCCTCGCGCGACGACACGCCTCCGGCGGCCCTCAACACGCACGCCCTCCGCAGGGCCGTGCTGCAAAAGATAAACGAATTGCCACAGGAACACCGCGAACTGCTCCTGCTCAAGCACATTCAAAACGTCTCTTACGAGGAAATCCGGAAAATGCTGAATATCTCGTATTCATCCGTCGTGACGCGGCTGTTCCGCGCGCGGCAGGCGCTCAAGGAAAAACTTGAGCCGATACTGAAGAACTTCATGTGACGAGCGAGGACGCCATGAAACGGCCCGGAATCGATTTGCTGCTGTCGAAATACTGCGACCGCGAGACCACCGCGGCGGAGGGGCAAATCGTCGAAGAACGCCTGCGCACCGACCCCGGCTGCGCCCTGCAAATGAAGCAGATGAAGGCGCTGGGCTGCGTTCTGGACATCGCCGTCGAAGGGCTGAGGCCGGACGAAAATCTGCTCGCGAATATCATGGGCCGCGCAACCGCCGAGGCCGCGCTCCATCGAAAACCCGCCATCTCCGTGCCGATGCCGTCGCGCATTCTCGAAGCGCCGCGCCCCGCAAGGCGCGCCGTGCCGGTGTGGCTGAAGGCCGTCGCCGCCGCCGCGGTCGTCATGCTGGTCGCGCTCGGCGTGCTCATGCTCGCCGTTTTTCCACCCGCAAAACCGGCGGCGCTCTCCGTGGCCGCGCGGGAAACGCACGGCGACGTGCGAATCATCGCCGCGCAGTCGAAACAGTCGCGCGCCTTCGGCAAGACCGATGTGCTCCTCGCGGGCGACACCGTCAGCGTCGGCGAAGGCAAGGCGGACATCGCGACGGATGAGTGGAATTGCCGCCTCAACAGCAATACCGCGATTACCTATGTCGCCACCGCCGACAAAAGCGTTACGCTGGAAATGAGCGGCGAGGAACTCTGGGTTGAGAACAGCGTGAAATCTCCAAAGAACACGCTGCAGATTAAGACCGCCTTCGGCACGATACTGGCCTCCGACGCGAATTTCGACGTGAAGGTTGAAAACATCGCCGTGCCGGCGGCGACCAGCGCGCTGCGGAACGAGCCGGCCTCCATTTTCGAGACGTGCTTCGTGCTTTGCGGCAAAGTCCAACCGATGGAAAATCAACCATCGGCGCAGCCATCTACGAAGCCTTACGTGCCTGTCCCGAAACAATCCGTGCAGCAGACAAGCCCGCCGGCCCCGATGATGCAAAACGTAACCCGCATAACCATCGCTGTCTCGCGCGGCTCCATCACGTACGTGCGCGGCGGAACAAGTTACACGCTCGACGCCAACCGCGTCGTCCAGGAAGACACGAGCGGCCGCTTCAGCGCCAAATACCTCAGGGCCGAGGATGTGACGAAACTTCTCAACTGGTGGGAAAGCGGAACGGTGAGCACGCCCGACATCGAAGCATTATCGCCGCCTGCGCCGGCAACCAACCAGGCCGCGCCGCTGGACAATAACGCGCCGTTATTGCCGGAACCTGAAAAAGGGAAAGCGGCGCCAAATGAGGAATCACCGAAGGGTAACGCGGGGGACACGCAAGGCAAGGGGAAAGGGTAGGTCGCGTCCTAGAGGCTGTATGAAAAGCCTCTGACTCATGCTTCGCATGTTCAAGGTTCAATGTTCAAGGTTCAAAAATCCGAGAGCCGAGAACCGATATCTAAAATCCGCTTTGAACTTTGAACCTGGAACTTTGAACTTTTCGTACAGGCTCTTATTCCTGTGCCTGGCGGGCTTCCCAGTCCTCCATGGTCATGAGGACCTCGCGGGCCTTGCTGCCTTTGTATTCGCCCACCAGGCCGTGCATCGCCATCACGTCGATAAGCCTCGCCGCGCGCGTGTAACCTATCTCAAGCCGCCGCTGTAAAAGCGACACGGAGCCGCGCTGGCTCTCCAGCACTATCCGCACGGCCTCCTCGTAAAGTTCGTCCTTCTCCATGTCCTCCGGCAGGCCCTCCACGCCGACCTTGGTGAGTTCCTGGCTGAAGGACGGCGTGCCCTGCTTCTTGGCGAACTCCACAACCTTGCGGATTTCCGCATCGCTGGCGTACGTGCCCTGCGCGCGGATAAGATTGGAAGTCCCCGGCACAAGGAACAGCAGGTCGCCCGACCCGAGCAGTTTCTCCGCGCCGTTCTTGTCGAGGATTGTGCGGGAGTCCACCTGGCTGGCCACCTGGAAGGCGATGCGCGCCGGAATGTTGGATTTTATCAGGCCGGTGATTACGTCAACGCTGGGCCTCTGCGTGGCGAGGACGACGTGGATGCCCACCGCGCGCGACTTCTGCGCCAGCCGAGTAACGGAATTCTGTATCTCCTTCGCGGCGACCATCATGAGGTCCGCTAACTCGTCGATGATGATTACGATGTGCGGCAGGTGGAAAGGTATTTCCTCGCTGCCGACTCCCTCCGCGTCCTCGAAAAGTTCGCGGATGCGCTTCTCGCCCAGCCGGTTGTAGTCGTCGATGTATTTCACGCCCGCTTGGTGGAAGAGGCGGTAGCGGTCGTCCATCTTCCTGACGGCCCAGTCGAACAGGGCCGGCGCTTTCTTCATGTCCGTGACCACCGGCGTCAGCAGGTGCGGGATGTCCTTGTAGCCGGACAACTCCACCATCTTCGGGTCCACGAGGATCAGTTTCACCTCTTCCGGCGTGCGGCGGTAGAGGATGCTGAGGATTAGCGAGTTGATGCACACGGACTTGCCGGAGCCGGTCGTCCCCGCGATGAGCAGGTGCGGCATCCGCGCCAGGTCCTCGATTACCGGCATGCCCGCGGTGTCCTTGCCGATGAGCACCGGGATTCTCACAAGATTGTCCTTGGCCTGCTCGCTCGTGAGCAGTTCCCTCAGCCGCACAAGTTCCTTCGCGCGGTTGGGCACTTCTATGCCGACCGTGCTCTTGCCGGGGATTGGCGCGATGATGCGCAGGCCCGACGCCTTGAGCGCCATCGCGAGGTCGTTGCTCAGCGCCATGATTTTGTGAACCTTCACCCCGGCGGCGAGTTCTATCTCGAACATCGTAACCGACGGCCCACGCCGGTAATCCACCACCGCGGCGTCAATCCCGAAATTCTCCAGCGTGCCGTTGAGCGTCTCGATGCAGTCGTCGATGAAATCCTTTGTGTCCGGGGCGCTATCGGTTGACGGCTCGTCAAGCAGGTCAAGCGGCGGCAGGATGTATGGTCTTTCCGTCGGCGGCGGGGGCAGCGGCGGGGGCAGGGGCGGTGCGGCGAGGCGCGCGGGCCTCGCGGCGGCGGACTGCGGGGCCGAGGCAGGCTCCGGCTTCGCGGCATCCTCCGCGTCCTTCATCTTCTTGCGGAATTCTTCAACCCTCTTGCGCTTTTCGCGCGGGGTGAACCGGCTGGCCGGCCTTTTCGCCGCGCGGGCTTCGCGCCACTTCGCGAATTCCGCCCAGCCACGGTTTATCAGTTCCACGGCTTTCTCGGCCGCCGCCTTCGCCCCGCGGTAGAACGCCGCCTCGCCGATGAAGAACAACGACACCGCGAGGAATGTAAGCAGGATTACCACGCTCCCTAAAACCCCCGCGCTGCCGAGCACGTACTCGCCGACAAACGTTCCGGCCAGGCCGCCCGGACCGCTCAGCCCCATCGTCTTCCACCCCGCAAAGCCAACGACATATTCCATCCCGGCAAGCACGAAGAGCAGGAGGAGCGACCCGACAACCTTGAGCCACACGCGCGACACTTCCTTGCGCCTGAGCACAAGGATGGCCCAGTAGAGCAGGATAAGCGGTACGACGAAGGCGGAAAGCCCCCACGTGGTGAGGAAACGGTATGCGAAAAAGTCGCCCACGGCCCCGCACAGGTTAGTGCTCGCCGTGTCCGGGTACTGCGGGGCGTGGTACGTCATCATGCTGAGCAGCAGGAACAGCGCAAGCCCGCCAAGCCCTATCCCGACCACGGAAATTGTAACATTAGCGCGATTCATCTCTGATTATTCAGCAATAACTATTGATAAATGAGTAGATAATGTAAGGCGGTTGACTCCGCCGGTGTCTTGTGGAGCACAGCCGCCCCGACATTCCTCGTGTATTTGCAGATGAAAGGTCGGGGCTGTGATTCATTTAACTCTGGATTCCCCGCGCCCGAGGGCGGGCGCGCTCCATGCGTTTACATTATCCAGTCATTCCTCATTAAATTCCGCATCAAATCCGGCTAGCGGTAAATGATCGCCACGGCAAACGACGCCGCCGCGGCCAGCACGCAGTACCATGCGAAGAGCGAGAATCTCTTCAGCCGCACCAGCGCCAGCAGTATCTTTATCGCGACCATGCTGACGACGAACGCCGCCGCGCAGGCCGCGAGCACCGCGCCCCAATCCGGCATCTTCTCCGGCGAGTCCTTGACAAGCATGAGGACTTTCAGCGATTCCAGGCACGTAGCGCCGAGAATCGCCGGAATGGCCAGGAAGAACGAGAAGACGACCGCGTCCTCCCTCTTCAGCCCGGCGACAAGGCCGGTCGAGATTGTGGAGCCGGAGCGCGAAACGCCGGGCAGCACGCCGAGCGCCTGTCCCGCGCCCACGAGGAGCGCCCTGCGCCAGCCGGCGGCGCGCAGTTCAAAGGCGCCTTCGCGGGAATAATCCGTCAACTTCAGCAGCGCCGCGGTTATCAGGAAACAGACGCCGATGACCGCGGGCATTTCGACGGCCGCGTCCATGACGCCGGATTTCTCGAACAGCGCTCCCACTGCGCCGGCGGGGATGGAGCCGACGATTATCAGCCACAGGACCCGCCGGTTTCCGGCCTTAAACATATCGACAATGCGCTTGCGAAAGAACAGCAGGATCGCCAGGAGGCTGGCGAAGTGCATGGCCACGTTGAAGAAGAGCAGCATGTCTTCTGGAAAAATCTCCGCGTTGTTTTGTTTCAGCACGTATTCCACGACCGCCAGGTGCCCGGAACTGCTCACCGGCAGAAACTCCGTCAGCCCCTGAATGATGCCGAGTATTATCGCTTTCAGTATAAGGCTCATTTTCTCCGGCGAAAGATTGTTGGATTAAAAATATGCGTCACTTCGTTCCGGTATGGCCGAACCCGCCCGCCCCGCGCGCGGTGTCGTTGAGCGAGTCCGCCTCGATTACGCGCGCGCGGACCACCTGCGCAATCACCATCTGCGCTATCCGCGTGCCGCGCGTTATCTCGAAAGGCTCGCGGCCCACGTTGCCGAGGATGACCTTGACTTCGCCGCGGTAGTCGCTGTCGATCGTGCCCGGCGCGTTCACCACCGTCACGCCATGCTTGGCGGCGAGTCCGCTGCGCGGGCGGATTTGCGCTTCGTAGCCGTGCGGCAGTTCTATGCGGATGCCGGTCGGGACCAGCCGCACGTCGCCCGGCGCAAGCGTTATCGGCTCGCTGTTGGCCGAGTACAGGTCCATGCCGCTTGCGCCTTCGCTCATGTAGGAGGGCAGCGGCAGGTCATCGGTCCCGGCAAGCCTGTGTATTCTCAGTTCAACGGACATGATTATTCCTTTTCTGGTTCATCGGTAAGCGGTTCAACTTTGAATTTCTCCTTGCCGCTGGTCCATTTTTCGTACTGCTCGCGCCACTTTACCACATCGTCGCCGGGATTCAAGCCGCTAATGAGCCGCAGGTTTTCCAGCGCGAACTGGCTGCTGTCGGAACCAATCAAGTCCACGAGTTTCCCGCAGATGTCCAGAAGGAGCGCCTTATCCGCGTCGCTCACGTCAACCACCACCAAGATGTCCGCTCCGGCGGCAATCTGCTGCGTCCACATCAGTGAGAGTATATAATCGTGAATCACGCCCTCGTAAAACTTCCTCGCCTCGGGCGGTGCGGATTTCATCTTTTCGAAAAACACGTCCACCTTTTTCCCATCGCCCCAGTCGTGGTAGGCCTTTAGCAGCGCGGCGCAAAGATCCTCCGGCAATGACGCAAACCCCGCCGCGGCGTCTTCCTGCGCCTGAATCATCAGGCTGGCCGGGTCCCTCTGCGAGAAATATTCATCCAGCGCGTCAATCACTTTCCTGTCGGGACCTGTCCCCTTCGGGTCTCTGAGGTCCCCGGCGAGCGCGGCGAGCGCGAGCAACTGCTCCGTCTGGACCATCAGGCCCTCCTTGTTCTGCAACTGCGACAGCAGGACAAATAGGGCGTCGCCGCGCCCGGTCAGGCCCAGCGCGCGCGAAGCGCCGCTTTTTAGGATCTTGCCTTCCCGGTCGTCCTTGCCGTTCTTGATTTTGTCCGCGAGGAAAGTTACTTCCTTCTCTCCCGCGACGCGGCCAATCCCATCCAGCGCCGCGAGGCGCACGGTGAGGTCCGGGTCCGCGTCGGCAAGCGCTTCGAGTTTGTCAACGCATCCGGCGTGCCGGAATTTCGCCGTCAGCACCAGGCACGCCTCAACGCGCACCGCGGCGTCGCCGTCGCTCAGCCTCTCCGTGATGGCCTCGACCGCCCGCTGCCTCTTATCCTGCAGATCCGCCACGAAAGTGCCGAACATCCTGACGGCGTTTTCACGGCGCGTTGCGTTCTCATCGGCCACCGCCCTGAAGAGCACAGGGAGGGCGCGGTCAAGATCATCTTCGCATATCTCCCGCGCGCTTGTGAAGGAATCCTCATCATTCTCGCCGAGATACCGCCACAAATCGGACAAGTCCTCGCGAGTCCGCGCCTCCTCCACCAGCGTGTAGACGAGGACACAGATTATCGCGACGATGACGACCACAAGCGCTATGGTAATGTTCCGGCTCATCGCGCTTTCTCCCCGGCGGATTTATGGATTTGCTCAACGCGTTCGACGATGCGCGCCGCGAGCGCGGCCTTCGAAATGTCCTTGAATTCCTCGGTCTCGCCCGAGTCCACGATTATGGAGGCGGTGGCGGTTTCCGTGCCGAAAGCCTCCGGGGAGTTGAGGACTATGAGGTCAAGGTGCTTGGATATGAGTTTTTCGTGCGCGTGTTTTTCCGGCTCCTGCACTTCCAGCGCGAATCCCACGTGAACGCGATTCCCTTTGCGTGTCGCGAAATGCTTCAGGATGTCGGGGGTGCGCACGAGTTCAAGCGTGATGGGGGACACGCCCTTTTTGATTTTGAGGGCGGTCCTGGTTTTGGGCGCGTAGTCGCAGACGGCGGCGGTCATCACGAGGCAATCGCATTTTTCGTACTCGGCGCTGACGGCGTCGAGCATTTCCTTTGCGGAAGTAACTCTCACGGCGCGGATTCCGCCCGGCGGGTCAATCGCCGTGGGGCCCAGTATGAGGACGGCTTCGTGTCCCTTTTCGGAGGCGCACTGCGCGACGGCGATGCCCATTTTGCCGGTGGAAGGATTGCTGATGAATCGCACCGCGTCGATGTATTCGCGGGTAGGTCCTGCGGTAACAAGGAAGCGCATGTCGTTCTCCCCTCGAATGGATTATGGACAATGGACATCCAGGGTCCATAGTCCATAGTCTATCGTCCGTCGGGCGGCCCGGCCAGTTTCTCGACAACTTCGATTATTTTATTCACGTCCGCCAGCCGCCCTATCCCGGCCTCTCCGCAGGCCAGAAACCCCTCCTCCGGGTCAACCATGTGATAGCCGCGCTCCTTGAGCAGCGCGATGTTGTCCTGCACCGCTGGGTTGAGGTACATGTTCCTGTTCATCGCCGGGGCGACGACCACGGGGCAGGTCATGCTGAGGACGACGGTGGTCAGGATGTCGTCGGCCATGCCGTGCGCGATTTTCCCGATGATGTTCGCCGTGCACGGGGCGATGAGCATCACGTCGGCCTTGTCCGCCAGCGCGATGTGCCGCGGGCTGTGCTCCTCCGGGCCGAGCGCGTAATCGACGACGACCGGCCTTGCGCTGAGCGTGCTGAAGGTGAGCGGCCCGACGAATTCCTGCGCGAACGCCGTCATCACCACGGTCACGCCGTAGCCCTTCTGGCGAAGAGCGGACACGATTTCCGCCGCCTTGTAGGCCGCGATGCCGCCGGTTACGCCGACTACTATTTCTGGTGCCGCCATGTTCGCCGTCCAAGGTGCATGGAATTTAAGACCTGCCCGCTGAGCGCGCGCAAGCCGCGCGGGTTATTCATCCTTACCGCCAAGCAGTTGCTCGGCGCTGATGCCCTCGGGCTCGGGCTGCAGTTCAATGGCGCCCTCCCAGATTTCCTTGAGGATGGCGTCGATTATGTCCCGGGGCAGTTTTTTCCCGGTTTCAAGCGACCATTCGTTCAGTTCCTTGAGCCGCTTTTGAACAAGAACGGTCAATTTGAAACGCCCGCCCACCTTCCGGGCGACGTCGTCGATGGTGTAATCTTTCTTCTCGTCAACCATGTCGGCGATTCCTCCCGCTATTGGGTCTTGCGTGAATGTGCTTGTCATTGGCCACCAAAAATTATTTTTTTGATTTCGTCCACTGCCCGCTCGACCGTGTCGTTCACCACGACGCGGTCGTATTGCTTCCGGTACTCCATTTCCCTGCGCGCCAGTTCAAGGCGCTTCCGTATGCCTTCCGGCGAATCCGTGCCGCGCTTCTCCAGCCGCTTGCGGAGTTCCTCTTCGCCGGGCGGCACGACAAATATGAACGTGCTGCCGGGCAGAAGTTTTCTTATCGCGGCGCCGCCCTGCACGTCGATGTTGAGCACGTGGCAAAGCCCGGCCTCCACGGCGCGCTCCATCGGCTCGCGCAGGCTGCCGTAGTAGTTGCCGAGGACCTTCGCATGCTCGATGAGTTTGCCCTCGGCGATGAGGCGCTCAAATTCCGGCGCCGTGAAAAAATGGTAATCGACGCCGTCCTTCTCCGCCCCCCTCGGCGGACGCGTGGTGGCCGAAACCGCCACGCGCATGCGCGGATCAAGTTTCAGCCGGTCGCATATCGTGGTCTTTCCGGAGCCGGACGGCCCGGAGATTACAACGACCTTGCCGCGCTTTCGCTCCTTGCCCACCGCTCACTCCACGTTCTGGATTTGCTCTTTTATTTTCCCTATCTCGGTCTTCATATCAACCACGATGCGCGTGGACTCGGCGTCGTTGGACTTCGAGCCGATGGTGTTGACCTCGCGCAGCATTTCCTGGGTGACGAAGTCCAGTTTCTTTCCCGGCGGCTCCTTTGCGTCCATGGCCGCGAGGAACTGGGAGAAGTGGCTCTTGAGCCTGCTGATTTCCTCGGTCACGTCGCAACGGTCGGCGAATATCGCCACCTCCCGCAGGATTCCTTCCTCCGGCATCGACACGCCGCTTTCCTCGAGCAGCGCCTGCAGGCGGGCCTGGAATTTCCTCCTGTATTCGCTGAGCATCATCGGCCTGCGGCGGTCGACTTCCTTGAGCGAGCGCTCCAGCAGCGCGATGCGCTTGACCATCTCCCGCTTGAGTTTCATCCCTTCGCCCGCGCGCATCCGGCACAGGTTATCCAGCGCCCGGTCCAGCACGGCGCGCACGCGGTTCCACAGCGCCTGCTTCTCGCGCTCCGAACTTATCCGCGGGCGTATGACGTTGGGCAGTTCCAGCAGGGCGTCCAGGCCTATCTGGTCGGACAACTTGTGGTGGCGCGCGAGCGCCTGCGCCTGCTTGATGTAGTCCGCGGCAACCTTCTCGTCTATCTTGCTGGCCCCGTCAACCTGGGGAGACTGGATGCTGATGACCACGTACACGGTGCCGCGAACGATGCGCTTCGTTATCTCGTCCTCTATCTCTCTTTCAAAGGGATAAAGCGCCTCCGGTATCTTACTGGTGATTTTCAGATAGCGGTTGTTGACTGAACTGAGTTCGACGCTTATCAGTTCGTCCTTGCCCTCGGCTCTGGCATTGCCGAAGCCCGTCATGCTGTCCATTCTGTCATGCCTTAAAGATCAGGTTATCAGGAAAAGCCAAACGCCTAAAAGCCGCCGTCCTCCGGCACGGGAGGAGGGGTGCTTATCTTCTGGGACTCGTGTTCACTCTGCCATATAAGGCCGTAAATGAGCGCCAGCAACAGGAATATCGCGGCGACCACGCCGGTAACCTTGCCCAGAAACGTGCCGGCCCTTGTGCCGAGCACGGTGGTGTCGCCGCCCATGCCGAAGGCGCCGGCGAGGCCATAGCCCTTCGTGGCCTGCAGAAGCACAACCAGCACCAGCACCAATCCGGAAAGGATGAAGAGGATCATTATCGGCGTTTCCAGCCATCCAAGCGCCGCCAGGTCCGCATTCATTTGGGCAAGAAGAATCATCTCACGACTCCGCTCTATTGTGGTTACATTGCTATGACTGCATGTAGTATTTCACGATCTTCTCGAAACCGTCGGCCTTCAGGCTCGCCCCTCCAACGAGCGCGCCGTCGATTTCGGGCTGCGACATGAGGCTCTTGATATTGTCCGGCCTTACGCTGCCGCCGTACTGGATGCGCAAATCGGCTGCGACCTCCGGCCCGAATTTCTGCGCCAGGAGCCTGCGTATCAGCGCGTGAACATCGTTGGCCTGCTTGGGCGTGGCGTTCACGCCGGTGCCGATGGCCCACACAGGCTCGTAGGCAATAACTATCCGACTTGCATGTTCAGGGTTCACGTGCGCGAGTCCCGTGGTGATATGGCGAGTAACAACCTGCTCGGTAACGCCGCGCTCGCGCTCGGCCAGAGTTTCGCCCACGCACAGGATGGGGCCGAGTCCCACCCCCAGCACCTTGAGCACCTTCTGGTTTATCAACTCGTCGCCCTCGCCAAGCGTGTGGCGCCGTTCGGAGTGTCCTATTATGATGTGCTTGCAGCCGACATCGGCAAGCATCGACGCCGACACTTCGCCGGTGTACGCGCCGTTGTCCTGCCAGTAACAGTCCTGCGCGCCCAGCGCGATGTTCGTGTCCTTCAGAACCTCGCCGACGGCCTGCAAGTGCACAAACGCCGGGCACACCGCAACCTCCACCTGCTCAACTCCGGCAAGGCATTGCACAAGATCAAAGGCAAGTTTCCGCGCCGACGCCAAATCGTTATTCATTTTCCAATTACCGGCGATAAGGGGTTTCCTCATTCTTGGGACTCCGCTCAAAGCCGCTCGCGCCCCTCTCTCCCGTCCGCGCGCAAAAATTTGGAACCGATTATATTATCTATCATAGGCGGCGCTGTCAACTGTTTTTCCGCCGGATTTTAGGGCGGCCAACGGGACTGTCCCCATTACGGAGCGCAGCCCCGATATTCCTTATATTTATCACGAGCGAAAGATCGGGGCCAGCTCGTAGATGGGGACTGTCCCGGTCCCCCGAAACCGAAGTGCACCCGTGGAGCGCGCCCCGATGAAAGAATTGCCCCTCTCCCCCTTCAGTGCGCAAGGGCGGCGTGCCGATAAAAGAAGCGGAGCATCCGCGGCACGGAGACATTATGCACATATTTCGGGAACGAGAATGAACGGACTGGACTTGAGCATAAAAATCCTGAGCGAAAGCGCTTCCGAGCGGGCGCTGGACGCGCTGATGGACTGCCTGTTCAACGAGCCGCTGGCCCACGCGCGGGCCAAGGTGTTCGACTGTCTGCTCGACCGGAAGTGGGACGAAGCCGCGGAAAAAATCATCGTCAACTATTCCCGCCTGGATTCCGCGCAAAAATGCAAGGTGCTCGAACGGCACGACTCGCTCGTCCCGTACCTTCGCGAAATTTTCGCCCACGGCGCGTATGACGAACAATGCAACGCCATCCAGATAATCAGCGACCTCGGCAAGACGAAACTGCTGCACATGCTCGCGCCGCTCTTCAGCGGCATCGACGAAAGGCTCCGCCGCCGGGCCGGCGACGCGCTGCTCAAAACCGTGCAAAACCACATGGCGCTCAAGGCGCGCCTTGACCCCGGCGACACCTCCGCCCTCGCCGAAGCCGCCGGCCGCAGCCGACAGGACATCGTCGCGGTCTTCACGGAACTCTTCCGCTCTTACGGCAGCCACTGCGAGCAGAACGTCCTGCGGGCCATGCTCATGCTCGGCGACGAATGCCACGCGCTCCTTATGACCGCTTTCGAGCCGGGCAGCGAACGCGCCGCCACGGACCTCGTCAGAATGCTCTCACTCGGAATCGACAAAAACTGGGAATCGCTCGTCGCGCGGATGTATCTGAGCAAAAACGAACCCGTCCGGCGCAAGGCGGATGCCGTCATGAAGAAACTCGGCCAGAAATCCCTGCCGCCGCTGCTCCGTGAGATACTCCTCCTCGCCGACCCAAAGGCAATCGCCGAACTCGCCGAGTGGTGGGGCGCGCCGGCATGGTGGAAACTCGTCACCGAGATTATCGACGACCTCGATGCCGCCATGCAGGACAAGATTCTCGCCGTCATAAAAGACCCGCGCGCAAACACGGAAAAAGTCCTCCCATGCCTTGAAAAACTCGCGCACGGCAAGTCCGCGCGCATGCGGCGGCTCGCCCTGGAGGAACTGACCTTCCGGCGCAAGGCCGACTCCGAACTGCTCCAGCACTTCCTCCGCGACCCCGACGAGGAAGTCCAACTGCAATCCACCCGCGCAATCCTCCGTTCCACCGACCCCAAGAAGGAGGAACTGGTCATCAGGCAGTTGCTCAGCGAGCACGCGTCCGTGCGAAAGGTGGCCGCCGAAGAGGTCGCAAAGTTCAGTTTCAGCGCCTACATGCGCGCTTTCGACTCGCTCGGCAACAAGACGCGCAGACTCGCCGCCGCGGCCATCACAAAACTGGGCGGCGTCCCGGAAAAGGAAGTCGCGAAACTTCTTGCCGCGGCCGAGACCGACACGAAATTGAAGGCCCTCAGAATTATCGCCCTGGCGGGCGCCGACCAGCGGGTCGAGCCGGACGTAATCGCGCTCACAATCCATCCCGACTCGTATATCCGCGCCACGGCGGCCCTGGCGCTGGCCGTCTTCCCCTCCGCCGCCGCGGAACAGGCGATAATCAAGGCGCTCAGGGATTCCGACGACAGGGTAATCGCGAACGCCATCGAGGCGCTGGAACTGCGCGGCGACCCCGCGTGCGTGCCCATCGCGAAGCAATTCATGCGCCACCGCACCGCCCGCATCCGCGCGAACGTCATGAAACTGCTCTACCGCTTCGGAGACCCGGCCTACCGCGACATCTTCCTGGGCATGTGCGGGCACGGCGACCGGCGCATGCGCTCCAGCGCGATATGGCTGGCGGAACACCTGCGCATGCCGGAGGCCGCCAGGGGAATGGCAAGAATCGCATCCAGCCAGACGGAACTCAAAATGAGGCAAAAGGCCGCAAGCGCGCTCGACACCCTGGGCGGCGGCCAGGCGCAAACTGTGTTGACTAACAATGAAAACCATTAACACTGGAACAACATACGTAGCCGGCTTCCTGCAGGGCCGGGAGGCAGCCGTCATCCTGCTCGCGCTCCTTGCCGTGGTCGGCGCAATCCTGCTGATACTTCTCATCCGCCGCATCGTCGAGGAGAATTTCATTGACCGGGAGGGCTGGCGCGTGTTTAATGAACTGTGCAGAGCGCACGCGCTCACGCGCAAAGAGCGCCGCTTGCTGCTATACTACGCGCAGGACCTCGTCCCGAAAAACAGGGCGGCGATGTTCGTGCGGCCGTCCCTCTTCGAGGACGCCGTGCTGCGCGCGAAGCAGGCGAAGGGCGTCGCTGGAAAATTCAACCTGAACCCGGACGCCGCAGGCGCGCTCAACAACGGCCTCCGGGAAAAACTCTTCGGCGAGTACCGTCTCAATGGAACACTTCACGGACAGACTGATAAGGTATATCAGGAGCAAGCGCAGTAGCGCCGTCGTCGGCCTCGATCCCCACTGGAAAGACATCCCCGCGAAAATCAAGTCCTCCGCGCTTTCCGAACATGGCCGCACGCTCAAGGCCGGGGCCGCCGCCGTTACGCAGTTCATCACCGGAATCATCGACGCCGTCGCCGCCCACGTGCCGGCGGTCAAGCCGCAGGTCGCCTTCTACGAGCAGTTCGGCGTCCCGGGACTTGAGGCGTACCGCAAAATCTGCGAGCACGCGAAAGCGCGCGGGCTTATCGTCATCGGCGACGTGAAAAGAGGCGACATCGGCGCCACCGCCGAGGCTTACGCCGCCGCGCACCTCGGCCTGACCGACATAGACGGCCAAACGCTCGAGGCGTTTCCAGCCGACGCCGTCACCGTCAACGCGTTCCTCGGCATCGACGGCGTCAGGCCGTTCATCGACGCGGCGGCGAAATACGGCAAGGGGATTTTCGTCCTCGTGAAAACTTCAAACCCCTCCTCCGCGGAACTCCAGGATTTGGAGAGCGGCGGAGAGCCGGTTTACGTGAAACTCGCGCGCCTCGTGGCGAAGTGGGGCGAGCCGCTCGTCGGCGAGGGCGGCTACTCCGCGGTCGGCGCGGTCGTCGGCGCGACGTATCCGGAAGCCGCGCAGAAAGTCCGCTCCGTCATGCCGCGCTCTTTCATCCTTGTGCCGGGCTACGGCGCGCAGGGCGCTGGCGCCGCGGAACTCAAGCCCTTTTACAACGCCGATGGATTGGGCGCAATCGTCAACTCGTCCCGCAGAATAATATTCGCCTGCAAGTCCCCGAAATACAAAGACCGCTTCGGCGAAGACGGCTGGCAGCGCGCCGCGGAACAGGCCGTAATCGACATGAACGGCGAACTTCGCTCCTTCGGCCTGCAATGACAAATTAGACTGTTAGTGCTCTGTCATGCCATTTTATGGTAATGGAGCGCGCCCGCCCTCGGGCGCGGGAGAATCCAGGTGTGAATGAATCACAGCCCCGACCTTTCGTCTAAGCATGTATAAGGAATGTCGGGGCGGCTGTGCTCCACAATCCCAATATATTGCGTTGACAAAGCATTAGACTATCTTGTGTGGGAGAGATGAATTGATTGGGCCAATACTGGCGGTATTCCTCCTGTTCGTTGCGGCGCTTGTGCTCTCGCTTATCCTCACCGGCTTCATGATTGGCCGGGCGCGGAGGTGGGGCTTTCTGGACCAGCCCAGCGCGCGCAAATTGCACGCGGTCGCCGCGCCGCTCGGCGGAGGGGTCGCGATATTCCTGGCCGTCGTCCTGCCCATCATCGGCGCGTTCCTTGCCGCCGCCGCTTACGCCTCCTCCGTCGGTGCCTCGCCGACTTTCGCGCCTTACCTCACACAGCACTTCAGCGGAATGATTTCGCGCAGCAGGGAGCTCTGCGCGGTCCTTCTCGGCGGCCTGATAATCATGCTGCTGGGGCTTGCGGACGACATTCGGCGCGTCTCCGTCAAGGAAAAACTCCTTATACAGGCCGTCGTCGCCGTGGCGCTGGCCGTCGTTGGAGTGAGGATCACGCTTTTCGTGGGCGCGCCGTTTTTCGGCGGGGCGATAACGGTATTGTGGATAGTGGCGATCACCAACGCGTTCAACCTGCTCGACAACATGGACGGCCTGTGCGCGTCCGTCGCGGGGGTCATTTCGCTGATATTCCTTGTGACGGCGGCCCAGACCGGGCAACTTTTCATTGCGGCGTTCCTGGCGGTGCTCATCGGCGCGCTGCTCGGCTTCCTGGCGCACAACCGTCCGCCCGCGAAGATTTTCATGGGCGACGCCGGCTCGCTTTTCACGGGCTACCTTCTCGCGGTCCTCACGGTCCTCTTCACGTTCTACGGCAAGGACAAGGCCCATGTTGAAGGCGGCGTCAGCCGTATTTATCCCTTCATAATCCCCATGCTCATTTTCGCGGTGCCGGTCTTCGACACGCTGTCGGTGATTTACATCCGCATTAAAGAGGGACGGCCCATCTGGAAGGCGGACAAATGCCACTTTTCGCACCGGCTGCTCAACCTCGGCATGACGCCGGCCGGCGCGCTGCTCACGGTCGCCCTGACGACCTTCTGCACCGGCATCACGGCGGTCCTGCTCTACCCCGGCGACCGCTCCACGCCTGAGAGGGCGCTGGCCTCTGACATCATCCACGCATGCGTGGTCGTGGCGCAGGCGGCGGGGATTCTCACGGTGATAGTCCTTCTCGAACGGGCGTCGCGAAAGAAAGATGACTCCGCGCGACAAACCAAATAGCGGACCGCGCCCGTCGGCGGGTCGCGCAACCTACGAGGACAGCGCGCGGCTGTTCGAGCGCGTCGCGGCGGTCTTCGCGGGCGTCGCCATAGCGCTCAGGCCGCTCCCACTGGAAATTGCGCTCACACATTCCAGCACGCTCCTTCTGCACGCGCCGATTGTGGCGGCGGCGTTCCTGTGGCTCGTGGCGCAGGGAATGCGCGGGCGCGTGCGCATGGCGCGGTTCGGCGCAGGCGTCCCGCTCATCATTTACGCGCTCGCCATCGCGCTCTCGCCGGCTTTCGCGACGTACAAGTACGCGACGCTCCAGGCGCTGCCGGTGTGGCTGACGAACCTGCTGCTCCTCTTCATTGTGCTCAATCTTTCGGCGGACAGGGATTTCCGCCGCTTCTTCATCGCCGTCTTTCTCGCCTCCGCGGCCGTGGTCGTGGTCCACGGGCTTTACCAGCGCGCCGGAGGGCTGGATGAGTTCCGGCGGATGTTTGAGGAATCGGGCCTTCTCGACCGCCTCCGCTCCGCCTCGGAGAAGAGGGACGCGCTTGCGCGGTTCGGCGGCAACGAGCCTTTCGCCTCATTCGCGACATCGAACATATTCGCGACGTTCCTTCTCGTCGTCCTGCCCGTTTTCTTCGGCTCGGCAGTAGCCGCCCTGCGAAACCGCACCGGCAAAGGGGCAGCCGTTCGCGCTGCGATATTTTTCATTGCGACGGCCGCGGGTTTGCTCTGCCTGTACTTCACGGGAAGCCTGGCGGCGCAGGCAATCCTCGCGGCGCAGTTGCTGATTTTCCCGCTGATATTTTTCCGGCGCTGGGTGTGGAAGAGGCGGCTTGCTTTCGCGGCGTGCATTGCGCTTCTCATCGCCGCCGTCGCGCTTTTCGGGACGCCGTTCATCAAGCGCCTCGCGGAGACCCGCTCGGTCAACTACCGCCTCGGCTACTGGGCGGGCGGCTGGGGAATTTTCAAGGAGAACTGGCTGACGGGCGTGGGGCTTGAGAATTTTCAGTACAATTACGTAGCGCACAAGCCGCCCTGGGCGGGAGAAGTGCAATACCCGCACAACAGCATAGTGCAAAGCGCGACCGAGTTGGGCGTAGCGGGGCTTGCGGCCTTCGTCGCGATATGGGTCTTTTTTATCGCGCGGATTTTGCGCTCGAAGAACGGCGAGTGCGCGGAGGAAACCGCGCCGCCGGGCGGAAGCCGCCGCTCCTTCATGGCTGTCGCGGGTGGGATCACGCTGGCGTTCGTATTCATAACGATAACGACAACTCACGCGTTCGAGAGTTTCTCGACAAGCCCCGAGAAAGGCCTTCTGACCGCGCTGGCGGCGGCGGTGATTTGGGCCGCGGTGTTCGGCGCGTTCGCGCTGTTCAAGGAACAAGGGAGCAGCGCGCTCCTGAGCGCCGCGCTTGCGACCGGCGCGCTCGGATTCTTCCTGCACAGCCAGTTCGACTTCGGCATCGACGCCTACGCGACGAACCAGGCTTGCTGGATAGTAGTCGCGCTTGCGCTGGCTACGGACGGCGCGCGCTTTGTGGAGGGAAAGAGGGCGAAGGCCCCGGCGCGGGCGCTGCTGATTCTCGTCGGCTTCGGGGCGATTATCTTTTACGTGCTGGGGCCGATGTCGCTGGCGATAAGGGAAGACGGCGCGCTTGGCGGCGAGCTGTCACCGAATTACGAGGCGCTTCTGAAAGCGGCGGAGGCGAACCCGCTGAACGCCGAGACGCACCGCGACCTAGCGGAGCAATATTACCAGGCCTGGGTCGCCACGGAGCGGCGCAAAAGCGAGTTGGCCCACAAGGCGATTGACGAGATCCGCGAGGCGATTCGCCTGAACCCGCGCTATTTCGCCTATCACCTTGACGCGGCCACAATGCTGCAGGACATGGGACGGAGGGGCGAAGCGCTTGAGGAGTATAATCGCGCCGCGCAGCGGTATCCGACGAAGCCGGCGATATATGTCTATCGCGCCGCGCTTGAGGACGCGCTCGGCACAAGGGATGCGGCGCGGCTCGACGTCGAGGAGGCGGCGCGCCTGCTCGCGGGAAACCGCATGCCCGACGGCTCAATCCGCCACGACACGCTTGAACTCGATACGGTTCGGGGCCTGCCCGGATATGGTTCGGAAAAGGAGATGTACGAAACGCTGCGCGAGAAATACCACGTCAACTAGCCGCGCCCAAATCACGCGGACGGCGCGCGCGGAATAGAAACAGGCGCACCCAAGATGCCGGCAACGTCTCTATTGTGAGCGCTTTCACTATATCCTCCTTGTACTTCGGCTCCGCGCAGTCTATATTATCCGCCACTGCAATCATTCGTGATAATGCGAATCAAACCGTGACAACCGAAAAAAGCATACTGCTCAAGCGCGGCGTCGCGCGCAGAACCGAACGCGGGCACCTGTGGGTGTTCGCAAACGAAGTTGATTCAACCTCCGGCGACCCGCAGCCCGGCGACGCCGTAAAGGTCTTCAGCGCGAAACGCAAGTTCCTCGGCATGGCGCTCTACAGCAAGTCCTCGATGATACGCGGCAGGATATACTCCCGCGCGTGGGAGCAGGACTGCGACGCGGCCTTCATAAAGACGCGCATCGCCGAAGCGCTCAAATACCGCATCGCCTGCGGCGCATTCGGCCATTCCTACCGCCTTGTCCACAGCGAGGCCGACGGCCTGCCGGGCCTCGTCATCGACGTCTTCGGCGACCACGCCGTCATGCAGATAGGCACATACGCCATGGAAATCAGGCGCGACGCGGTAATCGCCGCGCTCATCGAAATTCTCGCTCCGAAGGCCGTCATCGAGAAAAGCGACGCCCCCTACCGCACCGGCGAGGGCCTGCCGGAGCGCAGCGAGGTCGTTTACGGCGAGCCGCGCGTGCCCTGTGAAATCAGGGAGAACGGGGCGATCATCCTCGCCGACCTCGCGGGCGGGCAGAAGACCGGCTACTTCCTCGACCAGGCCGCGAACCGCGCCTTCGCAATTTCGCACCTCCGCGGCGGGCGCGTCCTGGATTTGTTCTGCTACGTAGGCGCGTGGGCCCTCGTCGCCGCGGTGAACGGCGCGGCCGAGGCGATTGGCGTGGACTCCTCCGACAAGGCGCTCGCCCTCGCCGGAGAATCCGCGAATATCAACGGCCTCGACCCCGCAAAGTGCCGCTTCCTCAACGCCGATGTCTTCGCGCACGTGCGGCAACTCGTTGACCAAAAGGAAAGGTTCGACGCCGTCATACTCGACCCGCCGGCGCTCGCGAAAACAAAGAAGGACGTTGACCACGCGCTCAGCGCCTATCACGAACTCAACCTCCGAGCCATGCGCCTCCTCAACGACGACGGGCTTCTTATAACGTGCTCCTGCTCGCACAACGTTTCGGAGGACGATTTCCGCAACATGCTCACGCTGGCCGCGAAAGACTCGCACGCGGATTTCTCCATACTCAACCGCGCATGGCAATCGCCCGACCATCCCGTGCATTTGCAAACTCCGGAAACGTCCTACCTCAAAGCCTTCTTCCTGAAGAAGCGCGCGTTCTAATTCCGCGCCGGCCGGCGCGGCAAAATTGAGAACTGAAGCCTAAATTCTTTGCGTTCTGGGCGGTTGCGATTAAAATAGTTGTGGCTCTTTGACAAAGAATCCGTACCTCTTCCAGGGCCAAAGACTGGACGGCGAAAGCGGTTTGTATTATATGAAGAACCGCTACTATGACCCGGAGACCGGCCGCTTCCTCACCCACGACCCGGCGGCAAGCGACATCAACCTCTACGCGTTTGTAAATAATAATCCGATCAATTATGTTGACCCGCTGGGGCTGCATGTTCAGATTGATGATGTACAGTATCAACAGCTACGGGTAGACAATAATGGCGAAGGGGAGCAAAGGGTATGCAGGGCGTTGGAAGCCGCTTTTGGGGGACACTTCTGGTTTGAGAACCATACGCTTACTGGAAAAGGATGGAACGCAGTATGGAATAAAGAACCATTTTGTTTAGACGAAATAATATACTACAATAGGGACTTATCACTTTCTCAATTACTGGGAATGGCCCACATTGCTCGTGGGTTCAGAGTGCCATCAATGTTTATATTGCGGGGTTGGAGTGGCCTATCTAAAGCATGCGTTCATACCGAGGCTCGCAGAAGGGGCTTTGACGTTCATGATGTAAGTACGGACAAAGAAGAGTTATTGAACCGACTCGTCTTGCTTCAACCAACAGACATCTGTGTTATTGGTAGCCACGGCGATCCATGGGGTAAAGGCGTAAACTACGATGATAAGGACTTGCCTGCATCTGAAATACAAGCCGCACTTGTATCAGCTAAGCCAGGTATTGTCTTTTTCCAGGCATGTTATTCAGCGTCATCGTTAGCAACTGGAAAAAGTGACTTGGTGCAAGCTGCTTTAGATGCCGGTGCCAAGGTCGTAATCGGATTCTCGTGGCAAGTGCCGGGGGATGTTTCTTGTAAGGCAAGAGACGTATTTCTAAGAGAATTCCTCAGTAATAATAAGACAATCCTCGAAGCACTCCAAGCAGCAGAAGATATTCTACTCCATGAGGGCAGTACTGCCGCCGACATAAAATGGTACTGTGACCAGAGCGAGTCAGGTGTGGACTATCTTGGCATGACTTTGGAAAAGTATGAAGAACATTGCACGCAATTGCCATGATTCCTTGGACGGTTGCATTGTAGGGAAGGCGTGATTTTTAAGGAACAACTCTATGAAGCGTTTCTTGACCACTGTTACAGTTTTCGTGCTGGGCATTGGTGTCGGATTTTTCGCGGCGTACATTGTGGGCTCGCACTTCTTTCTTCCATATGTGGATAAAAAATTCATTGTAGAACCAATGTGGCGCACTTTTGATGCTGGCGGAACCCCTAGAGGGGGCTATGATGATGTAACCACACGCTGGCACGACGTATACAACGGCTTTTCCACCAGATTGTCAAGTGATGATCCGGAAATGCGTGAAAGAGGCATATACGGCTTCGTTAATTTCTGCCATACGACCTCAATTCCTAATAAACTGGCTCGTCTCACGAATGACGCCAATCCCGAAGTTCGATTGTTAGCCGTAGACGCATTGGCGCGATGGGGAGTCCCCGATGCAATGCGATTAATGGTGGATGAGGCGAGGACTTCTTCTCCCGACATAGCCAAGCAGTTACTGACGCGGCTGGGGGGAATCTGTCCTGATGGGCCGCGACAGGAACATGGGGTATCTTTGACGGATTATACTGAGGAATGGGAAAAGTGGCTTGATACAAACGTATTGTATCTATCCTATGAGAATAACGGGCAATATTTGTTGAATAAGGAAGCGCAAGTGCATCAGGTTCCGGTCATTTTCTGGACACTTGTTAAGCAGGAAACGAAGTCGAAATGGGACCAACTCACGGACTCCGAAAAAACGCAAGCGATATTGGATGCCGCTTACAGAAGAGCCGCAATCAACGCGAATCGTGCAGGCGAAGGACTGAACGCATACATCGGCCAGAATAAATGAGGGTTGCTGCGTCCTCGCTTGAGATTGCACAATGCGCGCATGCCCCCCCCTGCTCTTTGACAAGAACGAGGATTGGGGATTGGTGATTAGGGATTAGCGAAATCCGTGGCTGTCCGCGTGAATCAGCGGCAAAACTCGCCGTCGGCACAGTGATGGAGACGTATTCCTATGATGTTTACGGCAGGCTCACGTCGGCAAAAACATGGCGCAACGGCGCGCTGGAAGCGGTGGTTGACGGGGATTTCGACGGCGATGGCACTATAGACACAGGCGCGACTGCCGACGGATTTGTGGACAGGGAATGCTTCGCGCGCTCGCTCATTGACAAGAATAGCAATGAGGGATTGGGGATGAGTGGCGCTGCGCGGGAACAGTTGAGCAGGCGAGCAGTGGAACAGGAGAGGCCCCGATAAATCGGGGAGAAAGTAGAACAGCGGAAAGTAGAAAGGAGAGAATCTTGGTGGCCTTGGCGTCCCCGATGGGATCGGGGCAGGCTGCGTCCATCCCGCCCGGAATTCACCACAAGGCACAAAGGTTTACCCGCCTTAGGCGGGCACAAAGATTTTGTAGGTAAATCTAAAATATTATCTTGGTGTCTTAGTGTCTTGGTGGCGAGAATTTATTTGCAGTAAAAATAATTTTCTACTTGACAATGCACGTTTTATGGTGTATACTATGCACTATGTTAGGTGTCAGGTCAAATGCCCCAGAGGTTTACCCGCCTATGGCGGGCGCATAAAGGTCTCAGGCGAGCGGGCCGTGAACGAAAAACAAAAAACGAAAAATTTTTCTCCGCGTGCTCCGTGGTGAGGAAAAAATAAATTCGCGAAAAGTTACCGGAAATTCTCAAAATCGGGCCGGTGAAAATCCTAAGATGTTATGTGACAAGATGTAACGATACTGGCGGATGTGGGATTTGTCTCACTAATTCTCACTAATTCTCAGTAATTCTCACTAATTCTCATAAATTCTCATAAATTCTCAAGAAGTCCGGGTGAATTCTCAGGGATTCTCACTGAATAACTGAATTCAAGATTCAGGATTCAAGATTCAGGATTTCCGGACCCGCGGGATTGGGGGCCGAAATACATGCACATACCAGCATGTCGCAGACTTGAGGTTTACCCGCCTCCGGTGGGAAGTGAGAAAAATGAAAAACAAAAAGGACGGCGGGTCAGACTCTTTCTTCGCGGAGGCGCTTGAGCCGCTCGAAGGCTTCGGCATGTGGGATGCTGCCGATGGACCATTGCGTGAGGGGCCTGCACGGGAAAACGAGGCACTCGGAGCAGGAATGAAGATGTTTCGCGTCAACGCAACACATGCGGATGTCGCACTTGGGCGACCAGTGATCGACGAGATCGCCGAGGCATGTGCCGCAATGAATCTTATCGGGTGAGCAGGTGACGCCGCGCTCCTTTTTGAGGCGGGCAACAACGCGGGCCATCAGGGCGGGATCGCCGGGCGCCCGGTGGATATCGCACTGGCTGCAATTCAGCCCGCATGGAGCAATGACGTCGCGCACCTTTTTCCCTCGCGAAAATCCTGGTGGAGGCGGGGGAAAATCCGATGTGCCCCAGGCGCGCTGCCCCAACAGGGGTGTGGCTTCACTCGCCCTCGGCGGGCCCCGTCTCCTGCATCTCGCTTAACCGTTTCTTTTGCGGACTGCTTTTTGATTTTCCGCGCAATGCGGCGCCGGAACAATATGGAGGCGGGGGGAATCGAATGCGCCGGAGGCGCACAAGCCCCCTCCGGGGCGCAGCTTTACCCGCCTCTGGCGGGCCCCGTACCGTAACACTGGTTCAACCATTTCCTCCCCTGCCCGCTCTTCAAGAATTTCTCGCGCTCACGCGCACTCGCATGGTCAGGGAATATCTCCGCATGCAACAGTTCAAATTCACCCGGCAACTGGCCCGCCTTGATGTTGCCGGATTTGTGTTCGCGCAGGCGGCGAGGGAGATCATCGGTCATGCCTACGTACCGTTTCCCGCGTTTAGTGCTCCGCAACACATAGACGGTTATCACCATCGTTTCCCGAAATATTTGTGGAGGCGGGGGGAATCGAACCCCCGTCCCGTGGCACTTCAGTGAAGGCATCTACACGCTTAGCCGCATGTTTGTCGTCGTCCCGGCGCGCTCCGAACGGCGGGATCGCGCAAGGACCAGCCCGGCTGTTTTCTCGTCCCCCGGCCGCCGGACGGGACCGTTGGACCAGCCTGCTGATGGCGTTGCGTCAGGCTAGCAGGCGTTGCCTGGGCAACGTCACCGCTTAATTAGGCGGCGAGTGCGTAGTGCGTTTCGGCACTTTTGGTTTTGCCGGGTGTTTAACGAGGCCTCCCGACAACCTCGGCATGCAGCCTTCAAATCCGTTGCCCGGTCGAATCCTATTCGCCCCCGTGCACGGCATGATCGCTGGAAAGGATATCCTTTGCCGCGAACATTATTATACCAGACTCAAGAGCGGCTTGAAAGGCAAAACAGCCATCACGCCGGAGGATGCGCTGTATTGCGGCCGGCGGTCTTACAGGGCGATGCTGCCGCCGCTTCATGCGGCATATCACTTGAGAATATTTTCGGGCGGCATCGCGGGCAGGTCAACCGGTCGATTTATATACATATATCGAGTAGCCGACCTTGGCCACGGGAGTCTGCTTCCTGTATGTTTCGCATATCACCGGTATCATCACGAAGGATTCCTGCAGCAGGGTTGCGCTTATGGCGACATATTCCCCCCGCTTCACCCCCTTGACCCATGAGAAGCCATCCGGCGGTATTGTATCGAGGGCTTCATCCGACCAGAACGGGGGGGTCAGAAACTTGCACTTAATGCCGTAGTAGCGCGGGTCCGCGTTGCCGAAGTAGACTAGGTGGATTTCCTTTATGCCATGCTCGTCCATATAGCGTTTCAGCAGGATGAGGTCCTGGCCCCAGTCAAGGTTTGAGTCCGTCAGGTGCTCCGCCCCGTTGGCCGGGCCGCCCGCGATCTCGTTGAAGTAGGCGAGGTAGTTGGGGTAAATGCTGAGTGCGCCATACGCATACCAGATGAGCAGCGCTGCGAATATGCCCGCTGTGATGCCGGTGTCGAGGCGCTGCCGCATCCGGAGGCGTGTGGCAATCTTGCTGACGAATATGAAGGCAAGCGGAATGACGGGAAGAATGTGCCGGTGGCCTATATTCATGCTGGCGAAACTGGCGACGCCGAAGTATATGACCATTCCCGCGATAAGGGGTATTTCATGTCTCCATGTCTTGCGGCTCCACCAGTATGCGCAGGCCACGGTGAGTACGAAGAATATCAGCATGGGCACGGGCGTCTTGTACAGCGTGGTCATGACGAAATAGTGCGGCCAATAGGACGGGTGCTCCGGATCGCTCGGCGACCAGTTGCGCTGGCCGTCAAGGAACGAGCGCCGCGTCATCATCACGCTGATATACTGAGAGCCTTCGAGATACGCCTGAGGGAGTAGTCGATTGTTATAAAGAAAAGCGTACACGGGCGACGGGGGCGGAGGGGCGTAATAGTCAAAATGCACCAACTTTGTACTCCCGTCGGCATGCGCGGCCCAGCGGAAGCGGTAGCCCGCCCATACGGTCGCATACGCCAAAACCGCCATCACCGCGAAAAGCGCCGCCAGCGCAAGGGCCTTTCCATGCCACGCATTCACAACCCGCGCCTTCTCGATGCGCACATCCAGAGGCTCACGGCTGAATACTCGCACCACCGCGACCACTGCCATCACCGGCAGCACCAGAGGAGCGGAGAACTTCGTCAGCAGCGCCAGCCCCAGCGTAACCCCCGCAAGCGCGGCGTTGACGGGTGTCAGTTTGCGCACCGCGCCGTCGAAACAGAAAAGGGCGAGAAGAAAGAAAAACGAGAGCGCAAGATCTGTGTTCGTCAGGCTGCCGTGCGCGATGAGGTTGGGGCAGAAGGCAAAGAGAAAGAGCGCAAACAGGCCGGCGTAGTTGCCGAAAAGCCTTCGCGCCCAGAAAAATATCAGGAGCCCGAGGCAGAGGGATAGCACAACCATCGACAGCCTGCCCCAGAAGAAGACCTCGTATGCGTCGTTGTTCCCCCTGTACAGGAACTGCCAACCGTAATCCCATTCAGTGTCTTTGTGCCACGCGGAAGTATCAAATCTGCCGTCGATCTTGATGAACAGGAGCGGGAAGGCGGCTATCATCTTGGCGAGCGGCGGATGTTCCGCGTTCAGGCGGTAGTCGCCCGTCACAAGATACGTGTATCCGGCGGGGAGGTGGGAGGTCTCGTCGGAAGTGGGGCTTTTCTGGGCCATGCTCGTGATTGCCTGCGCGGCGAACGCGCCAAGAAGCAGGAGGACCCAAAGCGCAAGCCACCACCCCCTCAGAAAGCGCGCCAGCGCGGGTTTCCGCGGCGGGGCAGCCGTGGCCGGAGCGGCGGCGCCTTTGAGCGGTCTCATGTTGTCCTGTTTTTTGCGCGGCATGCGAAAGTGCTCTCAAAACGGGTTATGCCCTCGCGATCCTCACCAGCGCGGCCTGCGCTCGCCTGTTGGGCGTTGCCACATAAGATGCAGATTATACACCATCAGGCGAAGTTTGAATCTAAAATTCCGAGGAAGACTGCGAGGGGCCGCATCAAGCCCGGTAAAGGCCGCGCAGGTTGTTCAAGCGAATGGCGAAGATCGCCGCGAACATCGAGAAAGAGTCCCTGAAGGTGCTGACGCGGGTTTGCGGCGAGTCTTTCCACGTCACGGGCATTTCGAGGATTTTGTGCCCGAATTTTTTCGCGAGGAAAAGGATTTCCACGTCGAAGGCGAACCGCTCAATCCGCTGGAGCGGGAAGATTTTTTGCGCGGCCTCTCGCGTGAACATCTTGAACCCGCACTGCGTGTCCTTTATCCCGCGCACCAGCAGCCCGCGCACGATCTTGTTGAACGTCTTGCCCATTAACTGCCGGTACCAGGGCTGGTAGGTGATAATGTTCGATTCGCGCATCGCGCGGGAGCCGACGAGCACATCGTATCCTTCGCGCATCTTTTCGATAAAGCGCGTCGTCTCTTCAATGGGCGTTGAAAGGTCCGCGTCCGAGAAGAGCAGGTACTCGCCCTTCGCCTCAAGCATGCCGCGGCGGACGCTGTAGCCTTTGCCCTTGTTGACTTCATTCCTGACGACGCGGAAATTCGCGCGCCCCTTGACGGCCGCGGCGGCGACTTCGCTGGTCCTGTCGCCGGAACAGTCGTCAACCAGCACTACCTCGCCTGCGTAAGCCTGCCCGTCGAGGAACGCGAAGATCCGCTCCAGCGCCGGGTCGATGCGCTTCTCCTCGTTATACGCGGGAATGATTACGCTCAACAGCGGTTGCATCATTCGCCCCCGATGGGATGCTCAGACCTGCCGGCTTTCCGCGGCGGCATGTTAACCCCCGCCTTATAAATGTATATGGAGTATCCTATCTTGGCGACCGGCGGCTGTTCTCTGAACTCCCTGTAAACGCCCCCGATATGAAAATATGTCTCTTCGAGGTTGGTCACGCTTATGGCGATATAGTCGTCCCGCGATATGCCCGATTCCAGGGTGGTCGGCATGTCGCGGAACGCTACTTGAGGGAACATGGAAAAGACCTTGAACTTAATGCCGTAATATCGCGGGTCCGCGCTGCCGAAGTAGTCGAGGTGGATTTCCTTGATGTGATGCTCGTCCATGTATTTCTTCAGAAGGATCAGGTCCTGGCCCCAGTCGATGTTTGAGTCTGTGAGGTGTTCGGGGCCGTGTTCCGGGCCCCCGGCGATTTCGTTGAAGTAGGCAAGGTAGTTGGGATAAATGCTGATTGCGCCGTACGCGTGCCAGATGAGCAGCGCGGCGAAGATGCCCCTTATGATGTTGGTGTCCAAGGCATGCCGCATGCGGAGGCGCGTGGCAATCTTGCTGACGAATATGAAGGCAAGCGGGATGATTGGAAGGATATGCCGGTGGCCGATGTTCATGTTCCAGACGACAGCCACTCCGAAATATATGAGAAAGGCCGCGACGAGCGGCGCTTCCTGGCGCCATGTTTTCCGGCTCCACCACCATGCGCCGCCGACCGCCACGACAAAGAAGATCAGCATCGGCACTGGCGTCTTGTAAAGCGAGGTCATTATGAAATATTGCGGCCAGGCTTCGACGCGCTCGGGGTTGCTGGGATCGGCGTTGGTGCGCCCGTCAAGAAAAGAACCGCGCCCCGCGGTGGCGCGCACGTACTGGAACCCCTCCAGATATGCCTGCGGCAACAGCCTGTTGTCGCGGAGAAATCCGAACAGGCCTGTTTGGGAAACAATATCCGGCCGCGAAAACGGCAGCGCCCGGTTCTCCCCGCCGGAAAACGCTGAGAAGCGAAAACGGTATCCGGCCCACAAAACGCCGTAAGCCAGCGGGAGCACTACCGCGAAGAGAATCGCAAGCGCGATGAGTTTTTTTCGCCACGTCTCCGCGACGCCGGCGGCTTTCGCCCAAAAGCCGAATTCGAGCGGCCTTCGGTCAAGCACGCGTACCACGGCCACAACAGCCATGATAGGCAGGAGAAGAGGCGCGGTGAACTTTGTCAGAAGCGCCAGTCCAAACGCGAGGCCGGCCAGCAGCGCGTTGAGCGGCGTCAGGAGGCGCACCGCCCTGTCGAAACAGAAAAGGGTGAGCAGGAAGAAGAACGTAATCGGGACATCCGTGTTCGTCAGACTGCCGTGGGCTATGATATTCGGGCAGAACGCAAAAAGTAAAAGGGCGAACAGCCCTGCGCTATTTCCATGGATTTTCCGCGCCCAGAAGAAGATGAGCAGGCCGAGGCAAAGCGACAGGATAACCATCGAGAGCCTGCCCCAGAAGAAGAGAGTGTTGGCGTCGTTTCGGCCCCTGAAAAGCAGTTCCCACCCATAGTCCCATTCATCGCCTTTCTGCCAGCCGTCGCTCTGAAACGCCCCGTCGATTTTGAGGAACATAAGCGGAAGCGCGGCGATCATCTTGGCCAGCGGCGGATGCTCCGCATTCAGGCGGTAGTCACCGGTCTTCAGGTATGTATATCCGGCCGGGAGGTGCGCGGTCTCATCGAACGTTACGCTCTTTTGCACCATGCTGGTAATCGCCTGCGCGGCGAACGCGCCCAGAAGAAGAAAGACCCAAAGCGCCAGCCACCATCCCCCCAGAAAGCGTGCAAGGACGCTCCCGCGCCGCGGAGCAGGCGGCTTCTCAACGCCGGCACGCCTTTGCGTTTCGGTTGTGGACTTCTTCGCGGACAAACCCGGTTGCCTCCCGCAGATATGCTCGACGGCGTCCTGGGGAAACGGCCGTCACCCCATCGCGGATTGCATTTCTATGAGGCGCCGCCAAAACGGCACCTGAAAGAAGATGATGAATATTATAGCCGCTATGATGCCCAAAAAACCAAGCGCCCGCCCAAGGCGCGCGTTGTCCTGAACATCCGGCGCGCTCGCGGAGGAAAAACTTAGCCAGCCCACGATGAACGCCGCCAGCGAGCATCCCAGCATCCCCACCACGCCCCAGCAGGACATCAAGCAGCATGCCATCACATGCCCCCCGATGCCGATGGCTCCGAGCGCGAGCGACCAGATTGCCGCGCCCCTGCCCACGTCCTCGGGCCGCACGATGGCGGGCGGACGATAAACAGGATATGGCGGCTGATACGGCGGCGGAATTGGGCGGTAATATTGCGGCGGCGCCTGATAGCCGTAGCCCGGCGGCATGCCGTAAGGCGCGTAGGGGCTTTGATAAGGAGGCGGATAGCCACCCTGCGGCATCTGCGGAGGGAGCGGCGCCTGCGGCGGATACTGAGGAGGCGCCTGCGCGGCCTGATATTGCGGAGGCGGCGGGGCCTCAGGCGCGCCAGGCGGGGCCGGTTCGGAGACCTGCGGGACAACCTGCACAGCGCCGCAAAGCCCGCATCTTACCTGCCTGCCGGCGTATTCATCGGGCGCTACAAGTTCACGACCGCAACCGCACTTGAATGTTATGGGCATTGCTTTCTCCAATCCTGTGCCGCCTGGAATCAGCCCGCGACCACGCGCGGGGCGCATTATATACCCGTAGCGCGGGAGCGTCAACTTCAAAGCCGCGGCCTCCCGCAAGGAAAAGGTTGCAAACCGCGCTGGATGTGGTAGGATGCCGCGTTTTATAATATAATGTGCTCGCGTTTTTCGGCGCAACTGCGACCGGCAATTCCAGGATGCTGGGAAATCACGTGTGGCGGCTGTTCACTACTTTTCTGAAGAAAATTGCGCAAATAATGCGGAGGTTCTTTCCCAAGATGAAAGACGATCGCTCAGAGCCTGATTCCTCATCGCAAGGTGACGACAAGTCCAAACCGGCGGAAACGCAAAAGCCCGCGGAGGGCGAAAACCCCGCGGAGCCGGAACGCTCCTGCGTCGATGAGCCGTGGGACGCCGAAACGCCGCCTGACGAGACCGCGCCCCCTGAAGCGCAGCCCGCCGCGGACGCCGCAAGCCACGACGCGCTGTTTGAAAATTACGACGAGTCCCGCCCTCCCGCGCCCGCGCCGGAAAACGCGCTCGAACCGAATCAGCAGGCGGACAGGCTCAGGGGAATCATCGAGTCCATACTATTCGTCTCAGACGCGCCGGTAACGCTGAATAAAATCGCCGACGCCGCCCCCGAGTACGCGAAGAAGGACATCGCCAGGGCGCTCGCGGAACTCCGCGCGGAATACATCAGGAGCGGCCGCGGCTTCCTCATCGAGGAAATCGCCGGCGGCTACCAGATGCTTTCCAACCCGGAAAACGTCGAATACGTCCGCCGCCTGCACGAAAAGGAAACCTCGTCGAAACTCACGCCCGCCATGCTGGAGACGCTCGCGATAATCGCGTACAAACAGCCCGTGCTCCGCGCCGATATCGAGGCGATCCGCGGCGTCCAGGTCGGGCCGATAATAAGGAGCCTTATGGAAAAAGGAATGGTCCGCGTGGCCGGAAGGGCCGACGAGGCGGGCAAGCCCTTCCTCTACAGCACGACAAAACAGTTCCTCGAACACTTCGGCCTGCGCTCAATCGAAGACCTGCCCAAGATCGAGGAACTGAAACCGCCTTCCAACTGAAAACAATGAGAGGCACAATGTCATCGCTCAAGGATAAAGACTTCGAGGCCTACCGCATAATCCTCCAGGAACTGCGCCGCCAGCAGAACACCATCAAACTCATCGCCTCCGAGAACTACCTCGACTCGACCATCCTGCGCGCGCTGTCCTGCATCATGACCAACAAGTACGCCGAAGGTTACCCCGGCGCGCGATACTACGGCGGCTGCGAAAACGTGGACGCCATCGAGGACCTCGCCCGCTCCCGCGCGACGGCGCTCTTCCACGCCGAGCACGCCAACGTCCAGCCGCACTCCGGCAGCCAGGCAAACATGGCCGTCTATTTCGCGCTTCTCGAAGCGGGCGACAAGATGCTCGCCATGAACCTCAACCACGGCGGCCACCTCACCCACGGCCACCACGCAAACTTCTCCGGCAAACTCTACAACATCGTCTCCTACGGCGTGCGCCGCGACACGGAGCAAATAGACTACGACGAAGTCGAGCGCCTCGCCATGGAGCACCGGCCGAAACTCATCGTCGCCGGCGCAAGCGCCTACTCGCGCTCAATAGACTTCCAGCGCTTCGCCGACATCGCGAAAAAATCCGGCGCGTACCTCATGGTGGACATGGCGCACATAGCCGGCCTCGTCGCAGCGGGCCTGCACCAGAACCCATGCCCCTGCGCCGACGTCGTAACCACCACGACCCACAAGACCCTGCGCGGGCCGCGCGGCGGAATGATCCTGTGCAAAAAAGAAATCGCGCCGAAAATCGATTCCGCCCTCTTCCCCGGCACGCAGGGCGGGCCGCTCATGCACGTCATCGCCGCCAAGGCCATCGCCCTGAAAGACGCTTTCTCCGACGCATTCCGCCATTACCAGGAGCAGGTCATCGTCAACGCCCGCGCCTTCTGCGCCGCGCTCGCCAAACGCGGCCACCGCGTCGTCTCCGGCGGGACCGACACGCACCTCTTCCTCCTCGACGTGGGCCGCCTCGGCATCACAGGCGCCGACGCCGAAGCCGCGCTCGAATCCGTCCACATCGAGGTCAACAAGAACCTCATCCCGTTCGACACTCTCCCGCCTCGCAAGGCCAGCGGCATCCGCATCGGCACCCCCGCCGTCACGACGCGCGGCTTCAAGGAGAACGATATCGAGACGGTCGCGGAAGTCGTGCACGAAGTAATAACGCACCCGAAGGACGAGGCCGTGCTGAAGGAAGCGCGGCTTGTGGTGCAGGGCCTATGCGAGTTCTTCCCGCTGTACGAGGACCTGTCCGACGGCCTCGCCAGCGACTACGAAGACCTGGAACTCAACTACCCGGAAAAGCAGGCCTGAGGCGGTTGCTTGAGAAATGTGGCACAAAGTCCCGGATTTCCCCACTTTTACGCGTTTTCATTACCATTTGCCGCATCAGACCTTACGACTTTTCAAAGACCACTGTCCCGGAAATTCCCGGGATTCTCACCCCTTGCCATTGCCACACCAGCCACAGCGCACGGAGGCCACGGAAACCACAGAGGAAAAAAGTTTTGTTTTTCGCTTGCTTCATATTCGACAGATCGCCCCGAAACTCGCGCCCAGCGCGGGAATAAATTGTACCTGGTACAATTATTTTCCCTCCTTCATCCTTTCGCCTTCAGCCTTCATCCCGCCGGAGGCGGGCAAGCCTTCTGCTTTCCACCGTAGCATGTGCATAGTATACACCATAAACTGTGTATTGTCAAGCGAAAAATTCCCGCTGCGTGAAAAAATCTTTTAACCGCCAAGGCCGCCAAGCGCGCCACTCCTTCCACGGCGAGTCGAAGTGCACAATCCGGCCAAGACGATAAAGCGCGCGAAATACCGCACGGCCTCAAGGTAATGATTTCTCAATGCGGAATACTAACTTATCGAAAGCCTCATCAAACCCAATGTCATTGCATCGATAGCGACGACCGCCTCGTAGTTCCTCTACAAGCATCCCCGAAGTATGCTTTTGTGATTCCTGACCGAACCCGCGGCCGGAGTCCCATATATTATAAACACTTAAAAGGCCGTCAGATGTCCAACACTCGATGTCAACCTCCCGCGGGGCGGTGTCCATCCATAGCACCGCGCTGGGGCAGTGAGTCCCATTGATGAACATTCCTCGGTCGGTCTTCAACCACACTCCTTGACGCCAGGGCGAGTTTTTGGACTCAAAGACTAGGCGGAGTGTCTCCTTGTTGCGGACGGCAAGAACGTCCCACATTACAACATCTGATCGGCCCCTCTCCTTCCATGTGTCGTTGTAGATGCGCTGTTTCCCAGGCACTAAATGCGGTTTCTTCGGGTCGCTCTTATTCATGGTCTTGGCCCATTGCAATGTCGATTAGGAATATGGGTCTTGCGGACACTATCCATGTGAATATGTGGCCCGCCTTTGGCGAGGCCTCATTGCCGGGACTGGCGCTTCTGTATCTCCTCGTGTTCGCGGAGGGCGATGTAGTATTTCGCCAGGCGCGTGAGGTAGGCGGCGTTGCCGATGAGGTAGCGGCGCCATTTGTGGCCGAATTTCTGGAAGAGGCGGAAAAGCCACTCCGCCTTCTCGAAATATTTCGGGGCGCGCTTCTCCTCGCCAGCGATGTAGTCGAGCGTCGCGCCGACCGCCCAGATCAGCGGCACGCGGATTTTGCCGTAGTAGCGGTCCAGCCATTTCTCCTGCTTGGGCGAGCCGGTGCCGATGAGGAGCATGCCGGGCTTCTTCGAGTTGATTTCCTCGATGATTTGCCCGCTTTCGGATTCCTTGTAATATCCGTGGCGCGCGCCGACGATTTTCAGGCCGGGGTACTTGCGCTCCAAAGTTCGCGCGGCTTTCGCGGCCACGCCGGGCTTGTTGCCGAAGAAATACGCGGTGATGCCGCGCCTGGCGTACTCCTCGCACACGTCGAAGATAAAGTCCGCGGCGGTCAGGCGTTTCTGCAGGCGCCTGCCGCAGATTCGCGCGCCGAGGATTATGCCGATGCCGTCGGCGTAAACGGTGTCGCCCGTGCGCAGGATGCGGCGGTATTCCGCGTCGTAATACGCGAGGTTCATGGCGTGGACATTGACGAAGAAAATCTTTTTGGGGCGCGCGCGGTTTTCCTCCGCGGCGTATTCGACGAACTTGTCGATGAGGTCCGGCAGTGTTACCTGGTGGAGTTTGACGCCCATCAGCCAGACATGGCCGATTTTCTTTTTCGGGGTGGATTGCGCATTGCCCATTGCTAAGAGCACCTAACATAATGAGTGAGCCGGGGGTCAGACCCTCCCCGTCGTCCCGACCTTTCATCTATTATGAGAGTAGCAAGGAATGTCGGGACTCCTCCTTAGCGTCTGACCCCCTCGCTTCGGGGTTCGACGAAAGCATACTGCGCGCGCCCGCGCCTGTCAAGCCTCTTGCCGCCGACGCTCAGGCGCTTGCCTTGCGGGGCGCAATGTGGTAACTTTACCCGCAGGGAACGACGGACATTGCTCGAGGGTTCGCTTGGCTCGCAACGACAAGACAAAACAGGCGGAAGAAGAGATGCGTCTCGCGCGCCTGCTCTACCGGCGCGCGGAGGGCCGCTCCGACTTCGAAGAGGTGCGGCGCATCCTCGCAAGAAACGCAAAGTCCCTCTCGCCCGATTACGTCGAGCGCCTGTGGGGGGAATACAACTATCTCCTGAAACTCCTCTCCATCAACCTTGACATAAGCGCGGAGCACAATCTCTCCAAACTTCTCGACAGGATAATCGACACCGTAATCGAGGTCGTCCACGCGGAGCGCGGGTACCTTTGCCTGGTGGACGACAAGGGCGGGCTGCGCTTCGAGGTCGCGCGCGGGATAGACAAGATGGACCTGAAGGCCGGCCCGCCGCACGCGGTGAGCCATTCCATCCTTCAGAAAACCATCCGCGGCGGCCAGGCGCTAATCACCAACAACGCCGAGGAGGACGAGCGTTTCGCGGACTTCGCCAGCGTGCAGGATTTCCAACTGCGCTCCGTCATGTGCGCGCCGCTCAGGATAAAGGACAAGACCATCGGCGCGCTCTACGTGGACAACCGCTCCATCAAGGGGAATTTCCAGCAGAAGGACCTCGACCTCCTTGAGACCATCTGCGCGCAGGCGGCAATCGCCATCGAAAACGCGCAACTGGTGGATGACAACGTCCGCAAGCAGATGAAACTGCTGGCGGCGAAGGAGGAAGTCGAGGCGCTCAATCAGCAACTTTCCGAAAAGGTCCAGCGGCAGTCCTCGGAACTCGCCGCGGTGCGCCGCTCGCTGGAGCAGAGCAGGCAGTACCTGGAGACGAAATACAACTACGAGAACATCATCGGGCGCAGCGAGCGGATACAGCAGTTGTTCAACCTGCTCGACCGCACCACGGAGACCGACGTGCCCGTCCTAATCCAGGGCGAGAGCGGCACCGGCAAGGAACTCGTCGCGCGCGCAGTCCACTTCAACGGCCCGCGCAAGAGCCAACCGTTCATCTCCGAGAACGCCTCGTCCATCTCCGAGACGCTTTTCGAGTCGGAACTCTTCGGCCACGTGAAGGGCGCGTTCACCGGCGCCATTGCCGACCACAAGGGGCTGTTCGAACTCGCCGACAAGGGAACGCTCTTCCTCGACGAAATCGGAAACCTGAGCATGGAGATGCAGAGCAAACTGTTGCGCGTGCTGGAGAACGGCGAGATACGCCGCGTGGGCGGCAAGGAGGTCCGCAAGGTGGACGTGCGCATCATCACCGCCACCAACAAGGACCTCGCCTCGCTCGTGAAACAGGGGCTTTTCCGCGAGGACCTTTACTACAGGCTGAACGTGATAAAGATAACGCTGCCGCCCCTGCGCGACCGCCGCGAGGATATACCGCTGCTGGCGGAGCATTTTTTGAAGCAGCGCTCCGAGCCGCCCGGCGCGCCGCCGAAAACGCTGTCGGCGGAGGCGCTGGCGCTGCTGACGGAATACAACTGGCCGGGCAACGTGCGCGAACTGGAGAACGAAATCAGGCGTCTCTCCGCGCTGAGCGGCGCATCCTCGGCGATAACGGCGGAGTTCGTCTCGCCGCACATCCGCATCGTGCCGCCCGCGGCGGCCTTCACGATACCGGAACAGCCGCGCGATTTGCGCGAGACGATTGAAGAAATCGAAAAGCGGATTATCATGAACACGCTGGAGCGGTACCGCTGGAACAAGTCGAAGACCGCGCGGATGCTGGGGCTTAGCCGGGACGGGCTGCGCAAGAAAATGCTGCGCTACGGCATCCAGACCGGCGAGGGCGACGAAGAGGAAGAAGGCGAAGAATCGCCAGACGGGGCATAATTTCAGGAGAGCGGGAACATGAGCGAGCCAGAAAATTTTCTCACGAAGTCCGGCAAGGAATTCCAGGCGCTCGCGGACGGGATGTTCCAGGCTGTAGTTGAAGCCTTGAATGACCTCTGCGGCGGCAAGGTATCCTTCGGCGCGCCGGCCGTCTCGACGGGTTCGGCGGACAACATGCCGCGTGGATTTTCCGGGCCGTTCGCCGTTGCGGCGTGCGAGGCCACGGGCGCTATTGCGGGACCTTTCGCGTGGGTCGTCGACATGCCGACCGC